>Ga0116227_10003810_pt1 | contig 33204 bp, 30 predicted proteins | sample S1TSphgellanicum_FD_89693 | JGI IMG/M metagenome (GOLD analysis project Ga0116227, IMG submission 89693) | Host-associated microbial communities from peat moss isolated from Minnesota, USA - S1T2_Fb - Sphagnum magellanicum MG | ecosystem: Host-associated > Plants > Peat moss > Unclassified... | reverse complement strand
TCTACCTTTTTTTTTTCTTTTCTCTTTTTTCTCACTCCTCCTCCTCCCCTTCCTCTTTACCTTTTTCTTTCCTTTTCTTTTTTTTTTTTTTTTCTTTTTTTTTTTTTTTTTTTTTTTTTTTTTCTCTTTTTTTTCTTCCCTTTTTTTTTTTTTTTTTTTTTTTTTTTCTCCTATTGGTAGTTTTGTTGTTTGTTTAGCCATGGCCTTCTTTATAAAAGTCATGCGAACACCGCATATCGCTAGCATAGCCGTATCACTTGCTTCAACTATCTTTTGCTCTCACAATGTCCCACTTCTTGTTGTTGCCACTTTGAAGTCCATGTTGCCTAATCTTTTTCTAAATGCACAAAAGGCAAGAGGGAGCAAATGTGAAAGCACATTACGACTTTGGTAATGATCCAATGAAAATTTGTTTCAAACACAAAATAAGAATGAAAGTTGACCATAAAATTAAAGATATTAATAATTTGTTTTATCACGTAGATTGCGATTTTTGACGAAACATTTTTTGTCATGAGTTTTCTATGTTTGGGTATACACGTTTTGTTTCTCCTTCATTGTGATTTGTATTCATTTAAGGTGTTACACAACAAGTGATGTTCATCTCATTATGTGTGCATTATGTGAAAATAAATTATTGAAATAATTAGTGGACCAAAAAAGGAAAGATGTATTGTTCTCCTCAATGTTTCTCCTCTATATTTTCTTTTTTGGCTAAAACATTAATTTAATATATGTTTTGACAATTTGATTAAATTTTATGCATCACATCATTATTATATAGCATAAGTCGTATGATATTAATCCATTTGTAACTCTATGAACATGTTTTAAGCGACATGGATATTCATCTTTTATAAAAGAGGGAAAAAATTGAAACATTTAAAACCTATAGATTTGTCAAATTATTTAACTAAGACAAATCAAAAGATTTTTTTTTTGAAGGTGTAATAATGAAAAATAAATTGATTGAATAATGGTTTAAAAACATATTTGTGAGTAATATTATTTTTGAAATCCACATTTGACATTCAATCATTTTGTAAAATCAATATTTAGCAAAATTAAACAAGGACATATGAGTGTTTGCAAGACATTATACATGCAAAATACTATTTGATCATTATTTAAAGATGGTGTACATAATATGAATAAATAAAATAAAATATTTTTTCACATGTCTTGTGACAAAATCAATGTGTTACTAACAATATATTGGGATAATGACATGTTCCTATCATAAATATATGGAAAGACCTTTGCATGATTTTTTTATTGAATAGAAATGGTCCTTTTAAGTATTTATGATTGATTAATGTTTTTGGTCTTTTTATTAGTTTTTTTGGGAAAATCATTAATTAAATATTCAATTTGAAACACCATTAATTACATGGGTAGATGACCAACATTGTATTCATTACAAATGTCATTGCTTATGTTAAACATATTAATAAACTTACAATATAAAAATTAATAATTTTCTTAATTATATGAATCTAAAATATATTTGCAACTTATGGAAACATTGAGTATATTATTGACATTACATAATAGAATAAAAGATGAATGACTTTTGCCATATGAACTTTATAAGAAAGGAAAAAACAAAGGTGACAAAAAAAAGGAAGAGGAAAATTTAAATGATCTAGTTTGTGGGCAATACACCAATACTTGCAAATTGGGTGCAAAATGACATGGGCAAGATTTTTAAAACCATAAAAGTTGATGACAATAATTTTAATTTTTTTGAACATAAAAAAACATTTTTTATGTAGTTGAGACATGTTTAAAATTTAGCTTTTGATTTCAAATTTTACATTATTCAACTATTTAATATTTTGATTAAATAAATTGCATGTTAACCACAAATCACATGTTTTAAACCTACTATCACTACGTATCACACTAAGGTCATAAAAACATTGAGATTATTGTGTGCATGTTATTATTTAAGACTACATGACTCACATTCAATGAGTGCATTTGTGTTTCACTTTTCATTCAACAATTACATTTTAAAGCTTAATGGCCTATTAAATAATATATTATTTATGTATTCAAAGTTGAATATTAAATTATGATTTATTTATTTGACCTACACATCACGATTGCAAATTGTTTTAGACATTTAAAATTTCAACATGTTGTTTCATATGAAGGGAACAACACATTTTGTGTATTTTAAACCAACAAACCACATTTTTACATCCATACATTTTTAATGGATTTGATATTGATTAATTTTCATAATGTTCATAATTCCAACAAATGGTAACATTTAATATAACATGATGGTATGGTTTGGTTTGTATTGAAAATAAACATTACAAGTAAATCAAATTAGATTCCATTATAATTATGATTTTAAAAATTAAATTATTGAAATTATTAAATAATTAATAGTAATATTTTAATTTAATTATGATTTAAATAAAAATTAAGAATAATATAACATAATATAATAAATATTTTTTATTAATTAAATATAATATAAAAACATAAGACTATTAAATTTCATCTTAAATTGTTTTGCAATACTTTAATGGACATCTTTTAATCATAATAAAAAATATTCAAATCAACATTGAATATACATTAAAACATTTTATTAAAGTTGGACAAGTCTACATATAAATGTTATGTTTATGAAATTAATTAAACTTAATAAAATCATTCTAAAAATTAAAATTATTGATATTTAATGGGCAGTGGCATCTAACAATATTTTCATATCACTTCCATACACAATTTGGTAGTGGAAATTTGTTTTGCCCCTTATAACCACACTTTCATTGGAATGGGTAAACATTTTTTTTCCCTTTCTAATTATTTTCTCTTTTCAAATTTTTAGAATGTGTTTCCCCCCTTCAAATTTTGTCTCTTTTAAAATTAGTGAAATCCTAATTTGTTTTTCCCAAAAAAATTGAATAGTTAAATAATCAATATGATTGTTACTAGACCAAGGTCCCAAAAGGACATTCCAAAATGAGATGTTGACATAACAAACATTCCCAAATTTGAACATCCCTATTCAAAATTCAAATTGATGTAATGTTTTGGTTTAAGAATGACTTAAACTTGGTCAACAACAGAAGCTCGTCCTAACAACACCAAGGATGATGCAAGATGGGAACAACAAAAAGATGAAAATGTCAACATGGAATGACAAAATGACAAGCGACAATACCAAGGGTGTTGAAAATAAACATTGGAAACATTTAGGGCATTAGGTTGGACATGATTTTTTTCTTTTTTGGGGAATGGGGGTTGAGGATGTTGAATACAATGTCAAAGGACACCAAGAAATACATAAGAAACATTGTGAGCATTAGGTTTAAATATTTAAAATTTTTTCAAACCAAGGATCGTTGGGAAGCATGGTAGGAAAGACATTGGGGGAACATTGGAAAGGCCCCCAAAAAAAACATTCTTTTGAGACAATGAGGGTACCAATAAAGACATCATGGATGGTAAAATATTATTATTTTAGTAAGTATAAATTAAATTTCATATTCTAAAATTAATAGAAATAAAAATGAATCCATAAACCATTTATTTGATCATGGATTATCAATGTCTAATAACTAATTACTTAAAAAATATTTAAATAAAATTTAAATATGTTAATATTTTGACCTTATGTTAATTCATTGTCAATGGTAGTGCGAAGCCCAAATGTTTGGTTCTTCTTCATGGATACATATTTTAAATTTGTTGACATCTAGGAGTTGGAAGTTGACTTCAAATAGAAGACTTTTTACATGTACTTCACACATAGCTAATTAATAGTAGAGTAGTCCCTTTGATTAATTCTTTTAAGATCTCATTCAAAGATGTTGCGGATATTGCTGAATTTGACATGGCATGTTACCATAAGCCAATATAAGTAAAATAGATTGAACAATTAACAATTCACTAACTCATATGCAAACCAAACAAGTCTAGCAAAAAAACCATTTGATCTAATAAGGGTTTTATTTTTGCTGTTCAACTCTTGTTTAATTTTTCCAAAATATGCAGAGGGGTTTGGAACTCTATCTCCAGATTGCAAACGTCAATGGTGTGTACCTTCAACTAGGTTCCCCCAAGAGGGGTCTCCTCTCTCACGGTTACTAGCCTAGGGTCTATTTCAAGCTAAAATATTGTGTGATTCAAAATGTTGGTGTCTAAAGTCTAAACTGGTTCTGGGACTCTCAAGATCCAAGAGCATACCCCCCAGACCATGTGAGAAAAAGTTCTTACATTTTCTGACATCACAGGGCAAGCCCCCATGTTGTTGGATTGAGGAGCATCCTTTTAGGGAAAGTAGAGAACTGGGCAGGTTGAAGATTTGTCAAGGGCAGGGTCACCAACCTTCAAGAGATTTTGTGGAGAACATATGAAGTAAACGAGGTTCGGATATTGTCTGGAAGTAGTACTTCGTGAAGTAATTATAACCCTTTTGATAAAATCCAAGGATATGTATTACAGATAATTCTACCGCTTTCATTAAAATAAGAAAGGATAATTCTACACATTTTGATCAAAAGAAGGAATGAGATTTATGAATTTATGTTGACAAGCTCCTTCCCCGTATTTGGGATGATAAAATGTAGATTCTTTTTTTTTGAGCTTTCCACAAGTTTGTAAAAATTTGGCCCATATGAAGTGCGGAGCAAATTCTTACTCTAAGTATGGGCCACCATCAAAACATAGAATTCAATATGTGAACATTACCTCAAAAACTTATATGTTGTAATGGATATTTCGAGCAAATTTTTTCATGGAATATAAATTTTATTACCATGCTAGAAGAAAGGTGATAATTCAAGGTGGAGATTGCGTTGAAGACTTGGAGAGTTATGAATTTGGATCTTCTCCCGACCAGCTAATAGGGAGGAGGAGGGCCGCCACTGGTAGCAAGGCTACCATAATGGACAAAGAGAAACATTCAATTGCTACGAGTGGTTGTGAACAAAAAGAAACATTGCAGCAGCGGCGGGTATCTTCATTGCCGTTCAATTGTTGGAACTTGAAACCATCAGTCCAAGTACAGAGAGATTTGGGGGATCTCTCAGTTGTGGACTTGGTAGCAATGGCAAACCAGCTAGAGTCTCCTCCTATTATCACTAGTCTGCGATTATTTGTCAGTGCAGAGTGCCAACATGCAGGTATGCTAAACTTTCATTAAAATTGGATGGAATTGCAGTTTAACCCTTAAGAGCAGAAAGAGCAAAAACTTTGTGCAATATTTTGCATAATTCCCACTGAAGCAAATTTACTCCTTCCATTTCCAAAATTTGCTTTTCTGACTTGGTAATATGGAGGGACCTGTGATACAAAATTTGTGACAAATTTGGTTCAAAATAATTTACAACATAATCAGATACATCAGTTCAAAAAGCTCCTGGGAAAATTAGCGAGATTGGGGAGGACAAAATTTGGGAAGAATTTGAGTCATCATCACCTAGCCTAGTGCTTTGGTCCTTGTGAGTTTTGAAACCCATGACTGATCTCTGCTGGATTAGATTAATTGGAGTTTAGTCAGATTATGACTAATGCAACCAAACAAAAAAACAAACTGTGTTTTGCATTCCATTTTCTTCAACATCAAATTGTGAACCATGTGAATTGAGGAGAAATGGTGTGCAGATGAACTCTTTTCCTTGGAAATTATCTCATTATTAGTACCCTTCATTTAAAAAAAAAAGTAAAACATGTTTCCCACAAAGATGTCAATGAAAAATGCCAAAATATCTCCTCAGCAACTCTCGATGAAAGCACTACAAAATGTTTCCAACAAAAAATCTCAAATTATGGTCTTAGCAACCCTCCATGAAAAGCAATACAAAACGTTTCCCAGAAAAAATCCTCAATGAAAATTTATGGAACCATTTTAGAGAAGCAAATCAAACAACACAAACAAGGATGTAAGGCGGTAGCTCTGTACTACAGGCATGAGAATCCCCCTTTTTTTTCTCACCAGGATTAAGGCAATTTTGAACAGTTCGTTTGGAACTACCCATTGCAAAAAAATTGACACTAGAGCCCCAATTTTCTTTTCATGGGGTGGATGCATGTTTTAAATGAAAATTTGGACTAAAAATGTGTGAGGAATCACAATTCATATAACTGAGTTTTAAAAAAAAAGTAGGTGGGAGGAACAGCCAGATATACATAAGGTTTTAGTAATAACAGATTATGAAATTTTTACTCTAATTTGCAGGATGGAATGTGTTCTGTGGATTAGAGTTGAAAATCAATTTACACTGATAATAATAGGAAGGCAATATTTAGATGCAGCCATTTGGATTATGTTGCACTAAGTGTATTTTTCTCCGTTTAAAAATTTTGGAAAAAATTCTCTAAATATTTTATAACACAAAAAACTGTGGTTGCACCATTGCAGTGCATCAAAGGTTCAGTTTGTTGGATAAAATGACAATGGATACTATGCATTATTTTGCTAAGTGAGTTAAAAAACTTGCCTTCCTCTTTGGACTTTGAAACCTTTCAAGTTCTAAATGCATTGATTTCTACTAATCTGAAGAAATCACAATTTTTTCTCTTCCTCTTCAGAATTTCAAAATTTTCAATTTTCAAATGCATGATTTTTGTTATGTGCACTATGATTTTCCCCTTCCTGCTCAGACAGACCCAGGTTGCGCCAGGATTCATGAATAACAGATATACAATGAGCCATGATGTGTGTTTGTTACGGCTTTTCTTTTCCGAATGAAGTCTTTGGTTGCAAGTTTTAAGTCAATTCTGAATTGATTTTTGCTTTATTTCCTGTGTCCTTTAAATCAAAATTTTGGTTGCACACCTATTTTAAATTAGTTTTCTTTTCTTTCTTTTTTCCAGTTGCTCGTATTAAGTTTTGGGTCACATGTCTTAAATATACTTTTGATTGAGTTTTTTTTTCCTTGTATGAAGTTTTCAGTACCTATGTGGTAGTTCAAATCACCACCAATCAATCAACTGGTGATTTTCATATATTTGGGAAGGGTAATGGCTGTGAGACGCTGATGATGGGTTCAGGGTTTTGGCACATGCTGTGGAGGGATGGTTGCAGCAATTGGAACTAGGGCTTGCCTTATGGAGCAGAGAATTCAAACTCCTTTCAGACTCTCTTTGTACAGAGCAAATCTCTCTCTCTCTCTCTCTCTCTCTAATCCCTCTCTTCAATAAAAAATCAGCAACTGTAGCCCCTGCCTTAACAAATAACAAACTTTTAGCATAACTTAGCAAAATTTAGCATAACTTAACAAAAAATTTAACATAATTTCTTGTATTAAAATATAGCTATTATTTTAAATGAATTATATCCATATAAAGGATATTAATAAGTCTTTGAGAGAAAATCAATTTTTTTCTTCACTCACTTTTAGATCAATTAATTCAAAACTACAAGTTCTATAAATTGAACATAATGAACATGAAAAAGACAATGCTGATTGGTGCAGGGTGTACAAAATCACTCCACCGACTTTCTCTATGTAACAGTGGACTTGGTGATATTAGGCTTCAAAGCCTGGTCAGTTTCAATACTTTTGGGTTTTTCCACCATTTGCAATTTTATGCAAAATGCCACAGAAAGCAAATTAATAGAAAGGAATTTGGGGAAAAAAATTGGTATTTTAATTTATGGAGTGAATCAGCCTGCACATTCATAGAGGGTAACACTTTTGCCATGCTGGTACAATGGGTTGTGTGCACATTCATAGAAAGTAATACACTTGCCATGCTGGTACATGGGGTTATGTGGAGGGTAAAAGCCCCATTGTGGGGACCTTCTCAACATAACGGGCCTAGGACAAAGATATCCCAGTCCAGCCCCACATTTTGGGAAAGTTCTCTCATCTTTACACCTACTCCTTGAGAGTCAGATGGATCTTATACCTATAAGTAGGCATACTTTCCTTCTCACTCTTCAGGAACAGACATAACATTACAAGAAGGCATACATGGCCACAGTGGACCAGCACCCACCAGCGCCCCATGAAGGATGAATCCCACTCTCATTCCCTAACAACTCATCCCATTCTCAAGGATAGTAAAAACAGCCCTTACCTCTGTATAAACCATCTACTTACCTAGTAGTTACCTATTTTCCTGCCTATCTGTCTATATATATGAGACCTATTTCCTACAGGATTGGTTAACAAGGTGAAACCCAATATTGAGCCAGTTGAGGTTCATCCATAACTGAGTAATAACAGGTATCCAGTGGATGGTGCGCCAGTGGGTGCTGCTTCACTGTGGCCAGCATACATTCCCTCAAACCAATAAAAACCTCTGAGATTTTTCTTAGTTTATTTGGAGGTATGCTTGTAGAGTGGAAAATCCCACAGGGCAAAAAACCCATTATTTTAGGTATATACATCCAGTGGGTGGGTAGGTGGATGGATTGAGGTTCAGATTGGAGAGATCTGGGTATGTAGGGGAGTGGTTGCTGAAGGGGGGCATTGGTTGTGCTGTAAAAATTCGATGCAGAATCAAATTATTCATAATGTCACCCTGTCTTTGGTCCCTAGTTGAAATTACTAATGCTTCAAGCCCAATTTGAGCATATCCATAGAGTTATTGAAATTGGGTATGAGTTCAGACGATTTGCAAGATCTTATTCTAACAAGACTTCATATAATAAAAAATATCATCAGCAGTCAAGGCCCAGGTAAGGCAAATAGAAAATTGGGGCAGAAACTCTCCTGAGGACGAATCTAGGTCAGAAAACTACCTTGGTCTCCTGTTAAAATTTTTTTTGCCTGTGCACAGTTTTCATCATGACTTGTCATTCGTTCCTGAAACTGCGGCCCAATAGTTCCCACCATGCGGTAATTTGTGGATAACTCTATATGTTACACAATCAAGAGCGTTTTTTTAAAACGGAACAACCTCGGAGAGAATTCTTAATGTATTTGTAGGGCACCTCAAATATGGGAATTTGACTATTCGGTGCATTGCCTTAGGATGAGGAATTTTTCTCTCACGAGTGGTTTTTTTTTTCTATTGGGAAGATTTTCATTTCTATGATTACCTCAGTTATTGCAACATTGATTACTTTGGTTGTTACACAGGGTAAGGCCCTGCTGTCAGGGAATGATTGCGTGGACCTCGAGCTCCGCCCTCCATGATCACACAGTAATTCCTTGATAGCAGGGTTACCCTATCTGTAACAACCTCAGAGAAAATCTGTAGTGTATTTGGAGGGTGGATTATTTTTTGTAATTAAGCTTACGAAATGTTCCTAGGGCAGATGGAGTAATTTTGTAAGATTCCTAGGTGAAAGATGAAACCCAATCTGTTCGCTGAGAGGGAGGGAATTATTTTGTAAGACATCGAATACCTCGATTGTTACGGGGTATAAGTCCTTGCTGTCAGGGAATTACTGTGTGGACCTCAGGCTCTGCCCTCGGTGATCACTCAGTCAATCCTGGACAGCAGGGACTTACCCTATACATTCACCTTCACAAAGTGGGATCTGATCTATATGTTGAGCCAAAGGCCATATGTTGATTATGTCAGTTTTGCAGAAACCTCCGTTGACCATTGTTTGTAAAAGGGGGTGTGATGCAGGTCCGAAGTTTGCAGAACTGTACACCACTGCAGACCCTGAATCTATCAGGATGTGCACTGACAAATGCAAGCGTGGTTCTCATAGTTGACATTCTCAAGGTCAGCCGTAATCCTTACCATCCCTCTTGCCATGATCCATCAGTTCTGTGTTGGAATGAGTTTATGTGGTACTGGATCGTTCCACCTAGTAACATGTTTAGGGTGAGCAACCCTTCCACTAGAATGTAATGCCTAGTAGGGTGAGCCAACCTTCCATAAGGCAGTAATGGGTTTGATCAGGGCCTGTTCCAAAGCATAACCAGTGTTCCCCATTCACGGAACCTCAGGGAAGCCGTGTGTTCAACGCAAAGCGAACTATTCTTTCGCCTTTTACCAAAGAATACTGTGCGCCGGGCACACACAGCGGCACATCCCGAACCTCAGGGAAATGTTCCCCAATTCACCAAACTTCAGGTCTCCCTACCATTGAAAAAATCAAAAGTGGAAATATTCCCCAATTCACCAAAAGTGGAATCAGCAGATGACCAGCTTTGGAACTTAGGAAAAAGTCTAAAATAGTACCTGAATAAGACACCAATTATGCAATAGAGAGCGCTCCCTAAGAGGATTATTCTCCCTCCTAGTGAATTACTAGTGCAGGGCAAAACCCGTAGGTTGGGCCCTAGGGACAAACTGGGGCAGAATGTGACCCCTAGGGCACATTCCCTAACAGAATGGTCCATAGGTGGGTCATAAGTAGCACACTTTAGTTGTTGTGTAGCTTTGCTAGGTACGAAATACCAGAATTGGCAGTGGTGGCTAATTCTGCTATTTCAGACACCATGAAAAACCTGCGAAACAGGTAGGTTTATGATCCTTTTGTGTTTCCCATTTTGGAGCTTTGATGCTTAGTTCTCTCTCAATCTTGTGTGCAGGCTCCAAGGGCACCAGAGCCATCTTCAAAACAAACCTCTGCAATGTTCAAGTACAAGCAAGCATTCAGTGACCAAGTGAAGATGCAAACTAGAGTGTGCAAACATGATCAGGGACATCATACTATAGATTATAGCTCCAGTCTCCCAAAAGGAAAATGTGGACCCATACATACTAAGGTTGTTAAATCTCACCTGCAGTGGTTTTTCAAAGGCTGATCCTCCCAAGTCTTCACATCTCATATACTTTGATGTGAATTGATGTTTTGACTTTAGAACCTAAAGCTCACATGGGATTGTGTGCTGAGCACAGCAATTGACAAAATGAAGCAGTTGACATGCTAAAAAAAGGCATCCACCTAGATCCATAGTACCAGAAGCATACTGTATTGCATTTTGTCTGTCTTAACAACTAGTCAACACTGTAGAGACCTCCAGAAAGATCTTGCTCTTACCAACAAACCATTTGACATAATGCAGGGTACAAGTGATGAAGCGTGGAAGAAAGGGGGACCACCAGATGCAGATTGGCAGGCCAGCCTTCGTAGACAATCGAGTCCACAAATCAGCTGTGCTCCTTCCACTAAACCCACAGATGATCATATGGAGGGGATCACAGCTCTTGATCTTTCCTACAACCACTTTACAGATGTTTTGGCCCAGGAGATTTGTCCTGTGTTGCGATCAGGGGTGACACTCAATGGTAATTGTCACTTCCAGCTCTGACAATAATTTGTACAAAGTCAGATATGTGCACATGTTTGTGTACAACTCTCTCAGTCCACTATCAGTCAGCACCAAGCATCGTAAAACCACACCTGAAGGTGGATACCCAGAGTTGTAATGATGCTGGCTTGTTCAGCATAAGGTGGGACGTTCTAATAAGTGCCTTTGGATGTCGGGTGAAGCCTTGAATCTGCAGAGAAACTATTTGACACAAGAAGGGGCCAAACAGTTCATCACTGTTATGCAAGACTTACACATATTGCGCTCAGTTGACCTCCGTGATAACGTTACTGATGCTTCGTGCCTTGGTGTCCTGGAAGATGGAGAACACAAACCCATATTTTCCATCCCTCATCAGCTACCATTCTGGCCCAAAGGAAAACCAATTGTGAATCTAGAGCCATGGCATCTACTTGATGAAATCCAGAAAAAGTTGGCTCCTGACTTATCAAGGAGAGATTTCCTGGCCATGCCCAGGCACATCGAACAGAAAAGACTAACTGCTAGCAATGTTGGTACTCCTAGAGTTGCTAGCAGGAGTGTTTACAAGGATCCAACATCACATCATGGCAACATGAGTTCTCCATTCTCTCAGGCTCCTAATTGTATCAACCAACAGCTCTGCCCAAATCCAAGGTCAGCACCCAACAGAAATTGGGGCACACCTGATCTCTCGGCCAGGAACATGCATGATTGCAGCACCTGGTGTAGCAAGAGAATGACAGCAGCAATGCCCAAGGGACTGAATGCTCTTCAAATACTCAGCCACCAACAACAGCCTCAATCAAGAGAAGATAAAGATGGGTCAGAAAAACTCAACAATCTGGCTTCAGGAGCACTTGAACATTGGCCTTACAACAATGCTTCCAGTTTCAATGGAAATCTGCATAAGCCATTCCTTTCTCACATGGGCACTCCCAGATCTCATACTCTGCCATGGAGCCATCAAAATCTTAGGGGAGGGCAAACTCTTCCAATGACCATGGAACCTCCTCAAGCACATTGGCATTCCTTAAAAGTTCCAATTTTGAACTATGAAGATTGGCAAGACAATCAAGCTTGCCAGTTCAAAAAATGCACTCGGCATAAGATGACACCACGACGAGCTAAAAGCAGGCCCCAACCACACTCCACCTTTCCAAGATCAAAGCAACTAATATCCAAGAGAGGTTCCATGAGTAGTTCTGGAACACCCCAAGTAACCCGACGGCAACATTTGAAATTCTTGGATGGAACAGAAAGCACAAAATCAAGAAGGATGTCAAGGGGACCTTGGTCCTTGCAGCAGTCACCTGTCAATAGCTGGAATAGTGGCAAAAAAGTCCTGAAAACATTTCAGCAACTGAGGGATGATGTTACTGATGGAATCTCCAAAGCTTCTTCCAAGGCAACAATGCATGTATCATCATTGCCTCTTGGAGCAAAGAGCAACAAAGAAGCAGAATGGAACAGTTTTATGACAGATATGGCTGGAACTCTTCTCAAACTCAAAGGTAGGCTTTTGCTAACATGTATGATGATTTGGGGTAGGAAATTCAACATAATAGAGTTCTCAAAGTCAGGGAGATTGAAGGGTCAAAAAAGAAAACTGACCAATGATCACATTTGTGTTGGAGCAGATAGGCTCGACAGTCTTGTTCTAAGATGATCTGAACCTACAGTGGCTTGATGACTATCCATCAGCAACAAGGTAATACCAAAGCTACTGACATACTACAACGTATGCAGTGGATGCAAGTTACTTCTGCAATGGAAGATAGGAGGCAAAGAGAGGTTTGTATAAGCACCTGACCTCACACCCAGGGCAGGGTAGAAGGGTTTAAACAGGTCAATCAAATCTGGTGGAATAAATTGTACACTAAAAATCAACTGTGCCTGCCTTACGTTCTAGCTGGAGCATGGGATGCACCTGGGCATGTGAGGCTTTGGATAACATGGATAATTCGCTGCAAGAAAATATTGGCCTTGCAGAGATGGCTCCTGAAGCAACCAATGAACAAGTCTCACTTTAGGTCACATTCGGTTCTCTGGAACAGGGCAGGTTATATGCCTGCATCATGGTCCTTGCATGCCACAGTTTTTGGTGCATGTAGCCCCACTTAGTTGGGGTCAATTTGTTGGAGTTGATAGAAAAGATGGGATTGGAGTGATTGAAATATATGATGTACTAATGCTCAAGGTTTTGCTTACACACAAGTGAGGCTCTATATCAGAGTCACAACATCATTACTGATATATCCAGGGTCTGCTCAATTCAAAGTGATTGGAATTCTGGCTTTGGGCAAATTTGAGTAGTAAGAGGTCTGCTGCATGGCTCTCTCCCTCCTGTCACATAGCAGAAAACAACAACAGGGGTTGCCAGGGAAGAAAACCTATTTCCTCCTGAGGAAACAGGAAAAAGCATGAGAATGGAAGAAAAATGCAGCACATTGTCAAGTTCCTCCAACAAGGCCATTGAGCACAAAGCTGTAAACAAATTGGGCTTCCAACCAGAAGTACAGAAATGATCAGTAGCCATTGGACACAGCAGTGGTTTTTTTCGGGGTGCAATTTCACCAAATTTCAACCTGGAAAATATGATTTCAACCTATATGAAGGATATTTCGTGGAAAAAATGGCCCAAATTCGCCAGATTTCAAAGGAAAAAAATTCCAAATCACCAGATTTTTATGATAAGTAGGCAGCCAAGAATATAGGACTCTGTTTTTTTTTCTACTTTCATATCTAGTATGTAGCCAAATCTGGCTAAATCATCTTATTGATGACCACCACTTCACCTAACATCACAAAATTGGAAAAAAAAACCTGGGACACAGCTACAAGAGATTTGATCAGGAGCCCCCTTTTGCCTAACTTTCTTGCTCATCTTTCAACATTAGTGCTCATCAATCTCTGCAACAACACAGAAAAAACAAAGGGCACACAAGGAAAAGCATGTTTTCAAGTTGCTCCCATAACTTGATTGCACATCAAAGGAAGTTGAGAATCCAAAAGTGGACTTCTATACCAGGCAAGCTGAAAACAAAACACAAAACACTGATGATAGTTAAAGGAGTTGAAAAGTGTTTGGTTGAAATGCAGGTGCACCAAGAAACAAACTGCCAAGACTGAGAGCCCCCACCCTATGCTGTAAAGGTTTTGCCTTTTCCTGCATATGGGCTCTGCATGGTTGCAGCACTTGGTTTCCTGGTGGGTCACCTATGCCAGTACTATACTGAAAACAAAATTAGAGTTTCACCATTAGAACAAACACCAACATCCAAATATGAAAATGCTCTCCAATTCTTTTTTTTAGCCATATCACTCTTCTGCAGTCATGCCCTACAGGATTCTTCTGCTTCTACAGCTCTCAATACACATGTCAGGAGGCTCAGAAGTACAAAAATTATTGCAATGCCAACTCCAATTCTTGTTTCTAGCAATATCACTCTACAGTCATGCCCTAAATAAATTTTCTGCTCCTACAACTCTCAATGCAGAGATGTTCAGGGAGCTCAGAAGTACAAAATTTCTTATGACTACCACAGAAACTCTCTCGTTCAATGAAGCAAGACCCATGACCAAAGAGTTTGGTGAGTGATCAAAGAGGATACGTATGGTAAATGAACAGAAAAAAGCTATAATATCAGGCCAACATTGTAATACAAAGAAAGTCAAAACTCTCCTAATGAGAGCTTTTCACATTTGTTCTGTCAGATATGTCAATAATAAGCTTAAGGTTTGTGTTAACTACAGCCTATCTGAACCCTCCCAGATAACACATACCTAATTCTGGAGGACGGCCAGTAGGTTGAAGTACAAACAATGTGAACTACAGCCTATCTGAGCTGTCCCAAAAAACATGTACCTAATTCTGCAGGATCATCAGGGTTGGAATACAAACATATCAGCAGTGATCACAAAGATCCGATATCTGTTTTTCTTGCAAGAAAAGAAATTAGGTCAGGGTTTTAGCAGATAGGAAATTCTGCACTTTCTTTTCATTAGGACTCTAATTGTATTTCTCCAGGGACCTTCTTCAACAACGCAAAACGTAAACCCTAAAAAAAATCTGTACACTTTCTTCTTCTTCTTCTAAGCTATCGGGAAGCAGCAGCGTCAGGAAACACCTCTCCGAAAAGAAGTATGTGCATATTCTCCCCTTGCAATTGCAACATACTCGCAGCTAACATCTTTCCAGCATAGAGAGCACATCTTCGCTGAAAGATCGTAAATTACTTACAATTGATCGCTGAAGAACTCGTTGACATAAAGGCTTCGTGATGTATTTGATTACAGCCTGATGGTGCCGTACCACGTCACCATGGCTCTTGTTCTAGAGGGCTTAATCTCTGCGGGTTGCCGGGATGGCCTGAGCCACAATAGGAAGAACTTCGTCCCGCTTCCTCCTCAAGAAGTTGAAAAACCCTAACAACTGACCTTGCGTCCGCCGTCCTCTTCTCTGCGCGTTACGTGGCTCCCGCTCTACTCCTCTTTGTGGCGAAACTCCGCTTCCGCTCGTACCGTTACCAAAGCCTTCGTACCCTGATACGCCCCCTGGAAGCACACTCTCGTTTGCAGCCAAGGAAATGAAAAAGACAAACGGGGTAAGCCATACTATGATGAGCATGAAGCCGACCAGCCACTCCACGGTCACGTACGCACATCTCGGATCCTTCATGAAGAACCGGATCCATACGATATGGCTAGAGACCAGCAAGCCGATGCTGGCCAGAAAATCGGTAGATGCAAGAGTGATGTAAGGAAACGTCTTGAGCAGACGGTAGTACAAGACATGAGCGGCGATCCCGATTGCGATGCAGATCAGGGGCAAGCGATCTACAAGCAGCAAGAGTGCGTGGATTCCGATCACGGATAAGATGATGTACCGGATGATCTTGCGCGTCAACCTTGTGTGCTCTTCCACCAGCTCTGCAAGGTAGTACAGCCCTGTTGCCAGGCACACCGCGAAGAATACCAAGAAGATGTAAGCTCCTGCGTATACCACCAGCGTGGCCGCAGTCATGGACGGCATTTGTCGCCTCCCTTCTTCCGCGATCCGCAAGCTTCTTCTTCTTCTTCCGGCCTCGAGTGTTTGTCACCCAACTCTCGAGAAACTGTCCTCGCCATCGCTGGCCTTCCCCGGAGCAAAAAAGGGCGTCGTCGTCTCCAGATCCCAATCGAGGATCCCACAGGCTGTCAAGGTCCCACTCGAGGATACCAAAGTCTTTCGAGGCCCCAATAAAGGATCCCCAAAGTCTCTCAAGGTCTCAATCGAGAGCACCGACGTCTTTCGAGGTGCCAATATAAGATCCTCAAAGGCTTTCGGGGTCCTTTTCGAGGATCCCAATGGCTGTCGAGGTCTCAATCGAGGATCCCAATGGCTGTCGAGGTCTTAATCTAGGATCCCAAAGTCTGTCGAGGTCCCATAAAAAGAAAGGGATCCAAAGCCATTGACATCTGGACTTATTCTGCCTCTCTCTTTTGCTTATTTGTTTTTTACTTTCGATGTTTTTTTTCCCTTGTACCGCAATCAGCAACCTTCTTCTTCTTATTCCGTGGGAGCATTTGTTGAGCAATGCTTGACAAATTGTTCTCGCCATCACCAGCCTTCCCCAAAGCAAAAATTTGGCGTCCTCCTCGAGGATCCCCAAAGGCTGTCAAGTTCCCAATTGAGGATACCAAACCATTCAACCGAAATTTGAGGTCTTATAAAAAGAAATGGATCCAAAGCTAGTCATTTGGCATCTTGACTCATTCCACAAATCTCTCGTTCTTTTCATTTTTGGGTGTATTTGTTTATGGCCTTTCTAGTTTTTTATTTCCATCCGTTGTCCAAGCTCTTGAGCTTTTCACAACTAACTCCATTTTCTTATTTTCATCCATTGTCAAGCGAAATTTGCGAGCAATTGTCAAGAAACTGTTCTGGCCTTCCTCGAAACCAAATACAGGCGACCGGTCCAAGTCCCAATCGAGGTCTCAATGGACGACACCAAAGTATGTCAAGGTCTCAACCAAGGATACCAAATCATGTCACAAAAATTTTGAGGTCCCATAAAAAAAGGGATCCAAAGCTATTTGGCATCTTGACTTATTCTGCCTCCCTTTCTAACTTTTTTTTCTAATATTTTTCTTTTTTCAGGTGGTTATGGTTTTGGCCTTTCTCATTTTTATTTTCATCCATTGCGAAACCAAATTCATGATTTCATTTTCCCCCGGCTAGCTCCAGTTTCATCATACTTTTTCATCATACATTGTTTGAGCTTTTGAAATTTGGTGACTTCCTCCATTTTCCAATTTTCATCCGTTGTCAAACCAAAATAGTGATTCCATTTTTCTACCTTTTAAAACTTTCCTTCCTATCTTAATTTTCCACTTTTCATCCGTTGTAAATTTGGGAATAATATTTTTCCCAACTAGTTGCATCTTATAATGGGATTTTGTCTTCCTAACTAGTTCCATTTTCATCTATCGTCTGACCTTCTGAACTTTCCTGACTAGCTCCATTTTCCCCATATTAGCTGCATAGTTCCATTTTTGTCCATTCCAAAAGCTTTTGAACTTTGATGACTATCTTCATTTTCCCAATATCATCCATTGTTAGAATTTTTTTAAATGTTTAAAATTTACTCCATTTTTTCATCCATGGTCCAACCTTTTGAATTGTCCTAATTATTCCCAATTTTCCATTTTCATCTATTGTTAAATGAAATTTGGGATTTCAATTTTTTGAACTAACTCCATATTCAATTTCGGATTTTATATTTCCCAACTAGCTCCATTTTTCATCCATTGTCCAACTTTTCAATTGTTCTGACTAACCATGTTTTCCTCCTTTGATTTCATCCATTGTTGAACTTTTCAAAAGTTCTAAAGCATTTTACACATTTGAAAGAGTCAATTATTTTGAAATACGAATGATAATAGTATTCTTCATCATATTTGAACTTCGATCACTTCCATCCAAAGGATCAATCCAGAACCAATGTACCATAAGTCCTTTATTTCAAAAATATGAATTTAGGCATAATAAAATAATTTACCATAAAATTAAGTACATTAAAAAATGTTTTTTCATGTCAAGCACATGTCCTTAACAACATTGACCATGAAGATGCAATAAACTTGTTGTACTTACTCAATGAAATTATATTAATAATCACAAAAATTAAATTATGCAATTAAGTAAAATTTTAGATAATGCAGTTCTTTGAGCTCTTAATCATATCACCAAGTAACCCAATGTTTACATATATAGTACCATGATTGATCATAATTGCATTATGACTAAGGTTATTGACCATGTGATGATATTTGCAATAGACAAAGTGCTTATGGTCTACAAAAAATAAATTGCAATATATTCAATAGAACTAATTGCGAAAATTTATGTGGAACAAAGTGTGGACTTGAGATTTGGTACATATGGAGATATGGAAGGTATACAAAATACAGGAACTATACGGCATTAATTATATGTAGTTTACTTTTATGAACTCCCCCCAAATCTTTCCCTTAATGATTGTGTTTCATTGTTTGACCTTGTCAAGTCCCCAATAATATACTTGGGGCATTTAAATAAAAATTGTTATTGCCCCAAGCTAATGGACGCGCATTTGTAAATTTTGGGTGCACCCATCCAATTGATGGGTTGTTTTGAAGCCTACCCATCTACTTGTTGGGTTTCTTCTCAAAATACGAATGTTGGGTAACTAATTTAATTGTGCCTTTATATCATTTTATTTTTTTGGGTTGTCACTTGCCTTTTTGTATCATGAGGTTTCATATCACAATGAAATGTAAAAAACAATTCATATGACTAATTTAAAAATGAAATTTGTTTGATGAGGATACATATTAACTTCAATTCCTTTAAATTTTATTTAAATAGAATTCTTAAAAAATTGATTTGAAAGATTATACAAGAATTGATTAAAATAAAAAATGTCAATTTTAAAATAAATTAAATTTTTAATATATATTTTTTGAGATATAAATGTTTAAAAAATTTTTGATGTTATTTTTAAAACTTCAATAAGGCTTTGATAAAGATTTAAGAACAAAAATCATAATTAATTTTTAATTGATTTATTTGTTTGTATTGTTGTTGCCTTTTATGTTATAAAAATTTAGTATTGCCCTAAGATAGTAAACATGCATGTCTGATTTAGGTTTCACCAAGCATGTATGGGGCAAACACAACTAGTTAAAAGTTGTTAAAAAGAAGAATATACAACTTTGGTTCCTAATAAAAGTGTTCAATTGAATGAATAAACCTACATGTTGTTTTGGACAAAAAAACAAGGATTGATTTCATGAAAAAAAGGAAGGATGATTTGTGTCAAATCAAACCAAATCATATCTCTATATGGGAATCCAACCAATAACTTACATCCTTTTGAGTGGCAAGATATCACCAAATTGAATTGTGTGTGCCCTTTGAGTATTACACATTCAAACGTGGGATAATTTTTCAAGGCAAAATCATCACATGGCTAATATAAAAAATAGAATAAATTAAACAGGCTAGAAAGCAAGATGCAAAGTTGTGTTGTCAATTGTTGTTATGCAATTATTATCCATACTTTCTAAAGAAATGAGGTGGTTCCTAGTAATTATGATAAGAAAGTAGAAGTCCCCAATTACAATTATTGTATAATTTGTATAATTTGTAATCATAATTAAAAGTCAAAAAGAGGAATCTTGGAGGAGGATTTAGGGTGGCATTGGCCTCTTGCACAACAATAACTAAAATTCATCTTTTTTTATACTTTATATTGAACTCTTATTTTTCTTTTTCATCTTCTTTATTTAACTATTTATTGGTTTATATTTCTTCAATCCTACCTTAGTTCAATGAAACAAAATAAAATTGACAATTTACAAAAAAGAATTAAAGTTGTTGCATTTGAGGAAAATGTGTTATCACAATATGGTCAATATGACAGAATTAATGCTGACAAAAAGAATTGTTAGTAATTTTACATTGTGATTTTATTGATAGATACAAGGATCTACCACAATTATAGTTAATGTCATGTCCTATGTAATGGAACACCATGAGGGAACATTCAAGATATGGTTTTACATTGAATTAAATTTTTTGGAATTCATTCAAAATCAACAAATGATTTTGAAAGAGGAAACATGCCTGTCATGGTATGTATTTTACTATTTCATTTACTATTTATGTGTGTCCAAGATTCTGACACCTCAAGTCAATGTTCAACCGAAATTTTATCAAGTTGATATATTATAACATAATTTTGTGAGTGATCTCATGAGACTTGGGATTCAACCACCATTACTACAATAGTGATAGTAGTAGAGAAGAGTAAAGTGTTCACATATTCACAAAATGTGATCATAACATTGTAACATGTGAAGCCTAAAATCATAGGGAATACAATATATGAATAGAGCATTTTGTAATGATGTTAAAAAATATTGTGCCATCAATTCTAGAGACTAGTTTTGAAAGTGTCATTACTACATTATTATATCAAGTGTGGTTAAAAAGGATACAAAACACCATTTATTTGAAGCATTCATTCCAAAAATAGTTGTTCACTTCCACCAACTGTAGGGGTATGATTCTTTAGAAAGTAATTTATCTGGTTTTTACACTCAATGCCAATTTCTATGATTTTCACAGGGGCTGATTATTAATGGTGCATTTTGGTCCCACATTTTTCAATTTGTGCCTAGGGATCACAATTTTTCATGGTTATAATATTGTGACAAAGATGACTCAAAATGGAGAGTTCGATTGATGGCTGATTTCATATTTTTCTACAAAAGCATTCATAGAGGCTAATGTGACTATTGGGATAAGAGAAAATCAATTGAAAACTTGTATAAGGTCAAATACATTGATTTTTTAAAATAAAAATTGTGTATTAAAAACAAAGATCTTGATGGACTAATTGCAGTCAAAATAAATAAAAATCATTTTTATAAATCAAAACATGAAATTGAGAGAAGGTGATGTGTTACAATTATGCCGTTTTGTTGTATTTTTAAATTTCTAAAAGGTGGCTTCACAAAAGGCTACAAATGGGGGAAATTTTGAATACTTACTTTGCATGTTACTTTCCATCATTTGTTTGCTGTATGGGTTTTTTTTAATAAAAAACGGTTGTTTAATGGATGGCTAATTTTTTTGGCTAAACAATAATAACCAAACAATGGCCAAAGAATGTTTTGGGAACCAAACAAGTGGGAGTAGTGGTTTGATAATTTGGAAATGGGAATAAAATAAAAAGATGGTGGGATCTTATTCACTGATTTCATACCCTAGTGGGGACAACTTGGGTTTAAAATGAGGGCAAACCAAGAAGCATCCAAACACAAAGATTGCCTTTAAGTATTAGGGGGAAATTCATTTAAAATATTTTCTATGACATGAGAAATGGAGGCTGTTTAAGTGTTACGAGTTGCATAAAGGGCAATTTTTGTCCTTTCCAAAAAAAGTTTGGATTACAATTGTAATGGGTTTTTAAAGAAGGGGGCAGTTTCCCCCTTGTTTTTGGGTGTTCTTGTTTATACTAACTACTTTTCAATTCAAATTGGAAAATTAGGGTGTGGGGACATCAATGCACCTTGATGGATGGATGCATCTTTTGATATACCTAGAAAGGATATTGAAAGGCATGAAAGATATTGTAATATTTTAAAATAACAAGAATTTATCAATTGTAAACAACATGTTTTCTATTAGAAACAATAGCATGATAATCAAATTAATGAAGGCTATTGATGTCAGTGTGATTTTGGGAAATGATGAACAACAACAAAAATGGAAGCAAGTTAGGTTGTTCAATTTTTTTTTTGTTTTAAAAAAGTTTACCAACACCACTGAAGACCCATATTATTGAATTTTATCAATCTTATTAACCAAGTGAAAAAATGGGGATGGTAAGGAAAAAGGAAATTATGATGAATGCAAAAGTATTGAGGTGTTCAAGCGGGTGCAAACAAGTTAATAAGTATTATTCTAAGTGTAATAAATAGTTTGTGTTTCACATTTTTGGGTCAAAATTCATTTTCAATGTGGATAATGGTCAATTTTTTAATATAAATATGCTAGTAATATAATATGGAAACATGTGATATGACTTGAAATGAATCCAATGAGAATAAAATATTTTAAAAAATTCATTAAACATTATAATGTGTGATTTTCAATAGTGCAAAAAAAAAAATCTTTTAGGAGAGTTTTTAAACATATATTTACATAATAATATAATGTAACATCTTTTTAAATCACAATAAATTTTTGATGATTTAAAAAAATATTTTGAAAATATTCCCAAAAACTTTCACCCAAAATGGCAAGGGCAAATCCCATTAATTTTTTTGCACCAAACAAATGCATGGTTGTGTGGACCAAAAGATAGTAAGAAAAAAAAACATCCACTAAATTTGATTTTGTAATATATTTTACATTGTGTTACAATGTGACACAATGCATAAGGATACCACAATTATAGATCATAAGTGTTTTTTCCATTGAAATTTTATTATGTTTAAAACTCATTGAGTAAAACATGTGTGCAAAATCCCAACATGAATCAATTTATTTTCAATATGTTATGGACTTTTGAAAAAAATTGGTTTTGCTTTGAAGAAAAATCCATAACTTCATTTTTCAAAAAAAATTCATAGATATTTACATCATTAAAATGTACACATAAAATTAAGTCCCTCATAAGTTTAAAATAAAATCATCAACCTTAATCAATATTTTATGATTTTTTGCTAGTGTTACACCCAATAAATAAAAATTCAAAAGTCTATAGCTATTGTAATTTGATTCTTTAAGCATCACAATCAATTGGCCTATGTATATATTTGAATCAATATTCTAAAATTGTTTGTATTCACAATTATTATTGACAAAGTTTAGCATATACAATGAAAAGCAGTAATTGCAATCATACCTACCATAATAAAGTTGCCACTGCTATTCCAAAAATCTTCCACCCAACCATGCATTTGCTTCACCTAAGTTCCATTTGTTGAAAATTGAAGTTGATACATTCACAAAGAATAAGATTGTATCATAAGCATATCTCAAAACACAAATTAAATTTCCAAAACCCCAATTAATAGTTGAAGGTGGTGGAAATAAATGACCTTAAGATGATGAAATGAATATAATTTGTTCGCAGGAAGTTGACATTGAAGTTACATTCAATTTGATAATTATTTGACAACAACATGTTAAGGTAGTAACAAGCAATGGTCTCATGTGCAATTAGATTGAAATTATGTATGTGTGGATTTATGAAGACAAAGGCATACAAGGTGATTGCATTTTTTTGTGATCATTATTTTTTTTGGTCATTCAACATTGCATAGAGGTTCCAAAACCAAACTTGAATAAAATAAAGCTTATGAATGTCCTCATAACTCAACGTAAAAATTTCTATACCCTTGTATTGGAAGAATCCCCAATCCACCAGGCCCATGAAAGATAATTTTAAATAAATAAACAATGGTGGAAACATCAAATACTTGGATCGAAAGGTTGCAAGTTTGTTGGATAATCCCATAGTTTGTCACATGAAGTCAAAATATTAATAGATTGAAATTGAAGTTGAAAGATTCTAAGTGTTAAAGACAAAATAAAGAGTCAAGGAAAAAATTATATAAATTTAACAAACAAGAAATTTGTCAAAGAACAATAACTAGGAGATTTTATTAATTGAAAAAATCATAATATTTCCATGCAAATGAGGATATTTATGGGAGTCATTATGGACCCATCACATGGATATTTCTGTCACAATTCCCCCCAACAACCACATAATTTAATGGGGCAAGTTGAATCTGTGTTCCAGATATTCCTGTCTGGACTCTCAAGTCGCAACTTTGTAACACCATCTTTTCCCATAACAGTCACTAAAGCTTGCATGTGATTTTAAAACACTTTTATGCACACTAGATAATTTTAGCACTGGATACAAAATAAGTTGCATTAACCATCTTATTAATTCACAGCCTCTGAACTTTGACACCCACTGTAGCATTGCCAAGCTCAGCAAAGGCTCGCAAAGCAGCAGAGTAGACAGTGAAATGACGATTGACATAGCTGCGTGTAGGTTGGAGGTCTATCCCCATCACAAGGCTATCTAGCTCCTCCTCAAAATCATCTCATGTTTCACCCTCTGCAAACCTACCTTCACACCTTTTGGACTGCTCCAGTAGTTCCAAAATCTGCAAGACATACCTCAAATTCATCAAAGCTAGCTCTCTTCTTCAAATGATAGGTCCCATGAATATCATTGTAAGCATTAACAAACTCTTGAGCCGCTTAATGTTCTGCCACCAGAAGGATGCATAAGAAAGGCAGAAGGACAAAGCAGCCTAGTGAACTGTGTTTTCATTGATAGGTTTCCTGTTTTTGTAAGCCATGATATGTGCATTGTAGCAACTACTATTCAAAGTCATACCACATGAAGCTATTCTTCGCACCACACCATATCTGCACAAAATCAAGTGAAAGAACCATGGCATCCCCTTGAAATGACACAAGTTTGAACATAATTTTGAAAGTTTCAACCCACACAACCATGTGTAACATCATACAAAACACCTCCAAGCTAGGTAAACCAATTTGTCTATCTGATTCTAAGTTGCAAACATTAGTTGTCCCCCAAAACCTCCACAAAAGCCAGTCTTTAGTAAGTATGTGCAAAGATTCAAAAAATACATCATGAACAAGGTTGCATAGAGTAGTCATTAGCTTCTAAGTGCGTGACATAACCAAGCAACACATCTCTTGGGAGGTGGGACATCATACACTTCATCAACATGGCCAGCAGTTCCACAAGATTTCAATAATGCAAAAAATGTACGATGTTTAAGCTGGATTCCATATGACTCCATCTCCTCTACAACCTGATATATGAAGGAATCATACAGCATGAGTTGACCATTAATTTTGATAATCACAGACAAAATAACCATCTAAACAAGCTGGGTTGCAAACAGTAAAGTTAGGACAGACAACATTATTCAAGTTGACAGTTGAGTGAGAAGTACAACATGGGGCAAACCTGAAAAGCATCATCCACATGATGTTATCACACAATGTGACACAGGATAGCTTTGGGACATGGGACTCGGACCTGCTAGTTCCAACAACAGTTGCTATGAGTCACACTTTGCCACCAACCATATAACACCTACTGAGACATCACATCATTTTGTACCAAAGACCACCCATGTCCAGACAAAACCAACAGTTCATCCAGGGTTCAAGTTTTTTATCAACCAGAGTTTGAGAATTAAGTGGGGGCTGAATAGTTCCACTGAAGACCTTCAGTTCAACAGCTTGAGATGCACATTATCCAAAACAGAGAAAGTGAAGGACAGCAGAACCATCAAAAAATGATGTACCAAAAAACAACTTGATGGTGGCTACTGCAGCTGTATGGTCGCTATTGTACCATGTATTGGACACAATCATACCCATATTTTGCATCCCTTGTCTTGTATGCAATTTCTGACACCACAATCAATAACTCACTCTCAATCCTCACTCAAAAATAACATTGAAGCCATTAATAGATTAACAACATAGGTGCCCAAATAATCATATGAAATCTACACAACACCATGAAGTTTTAGAACTCAGACAACAGGTTTTACAACTTCCTTGATGTCTTGAAATGCCAAAATATGAAGCAAAAATTAAGAGTTATGAGCATGTGCATCAAATAGTCTCACACACGTGCTCCAAGCGCATGAAGCTCATCACATTTGGGCTTGCCAAGGTGACCTCCCACCCACAGAGTATGGTGCATGATCTCCAGGGCTTCCCAGTATATCTTCAGCATGGCCAATGTCTTGCAGACCTGGCAACCAAATGGTAATGTATAAGTTTGTGGTAGCTAGTTAGTGGACATATAGTAAATTGGTCCAGCTATTCTAGTTCTTCACAATCCAAAGACAGGTTCGAGAATAGTGAAACAGCAAACCAGTTCCTTTCAATTTATTGGTCTAGTCACTTGTTTCACATTGTTTCAATTCAGGTTATCATAATTCGTTTGCATGAGAAGATGCCGAAGACAAGGTTCCAAGAAAATTCTGAGAGGTGGTAATGCACACCTGTAGCAAGAGTTGGAAATGTTCCTCATCCTTTAGCAGATCCGGCAAAGGTGGAATCTTCAATTCAACCTCCTACCAGGCCATGAAGAACAGAAATTCAAATATTATTTGGAAATTTAAACCTCTAACTCCTCTCATCTGTATACTGGGCAACACAAAGCCTTTGCTGCTAACTTTGGGGAAGACAGTCTGCCTCTTGCAATTGCAAAGGTGGATGGCAACTCGGATATGCGCATCATCATCATGACGGGCTCCGGCGCTCATTTCTGCGCCGGGATCGATCTCTCCACTTTATCGCAAATCGCTGGAGGAGGAGGAAGAAGAAACCAAACGAAGAAGAAGAGTGACTTAAGCTTCACAACAAGGTAAGGGTTTTCACCACAAGTCTTTGATGGTTCAAGATCTGTCTTCCTCCTTGTTCGATTTGCAAGCCCTCTTTGAACAACAGAAAAAACACACTCTTGAGCAACAAATCGTAACAGTTTTGTATCCATCTGCTTGCCAGGGGAAGCGTATTCTTCTTCTGAATCCTCCAACTTCTCCTCCTCATGCGTCGAAAGGGAGAGAGAGAAGCTTAGAAAGAATGTGAAGGAGCTTCAGTCCTCATTCACGGCGTTTGCAGAACGTCGTAAACCTGTGATCGCTGCCATCCATGGTGCATGCATAGGAGGAGGCATCAACATGATTACAGCTTGCGAACTGCAATACTGCACCAAAGATGCTTCGTTCCCTGTCAAAGAGGGTAATCTACCCATAACTGTAGAATTGCTGTGAAGAGGTCTACATCTTTTCCACCGTGTTAGAAAATTTTGGATGATCATTAGAGTCCTTTAACTTCTATGAACCAGCACCCTGAAGCAACCAAGAGCAACATTGACTATCATTTAGAGTCTTCAAATTCCGAGATTGCTGACAAAAACCATCTTCAGAACTTCCGAACAGATGCAAATTGTTCCTATCTCTCAAGCTTTAGGATCAAGATCCAGTATATGCATCATCCAGATGGCCATGTTGCTAAAGCATGCAACTTCCACACATTGTCAGAAAACAGAGAGTTTGAGAATACATGAAGCTCAGTTGCCAGAAATCACTTCATTTGGGTCAGGCATTAGAAACCAGCCTTTGAAGATGAATACTTGTGCTAATCACATTGTGCATGTGCCTGACTCTTTGTGCTCCATGCCAAGCATCATAGTCTGTCCTTCTTGCAACCTTGTTACTGCAGTGATGATTGTAGGATGCAAAACTGGGAGAAACATAGAGGTGAATGTCTTTCAAGTCAACTGGATGTACCACCACCTTCTCCCCCAAAGGAAAAAAAGTGACCTGCGACAGATGTGATGAAGGACCCTGTGGCAATGTTCCTGCTTATGGCTTGTTGAGAAACCATTTGAGGAATCTTCCAGAGCATATCCGGGTTTGTTTTGCTGCAAGTGGAGACATTCAGAATACAATTGAAATAGTCTGCCAGCTGCCAGAGCACTTCCAGGGGTCACTCATTGTGTACCTCAATGATTACAACCACAAAATAGCTGTCAGGAATCTTTTGATGCTGGAACTTTTGAGATTTTATGGGTTTGAGGCAATTGACACTGTCATTGCCCTGTGGTGCTCAGTCTTACTCACCGCAAACCAACTGTTGGTCTGTGATGATGCAGCTAGGGCTCTGTTAGACAGAACCCTAACTGAGACGAAATTCCATGAAATGCACTTCCCAGGATCGTGAGGTTCCACACTTATTACACAGTTTGACAAATCAACTGTGGAATCTCAGACCTAGGGTGGCTGTACGAGATTCTCCAGTGGTTACTACTACCTTGAAATCCTGTACACAGCCACAAAGTTATGCTCTGAACTGCAAGCTGGGATGTTTACAACCTGCCCACAGAGTTGCTTGGAAGGAGTATTTAGAGCATGGCCTAGTGCTTCCATTCGGAGCAGATAAGAGAGTGCATGACCAGTTGAATCCATATCTCCACAATTCTTCAGTGACTGCAACACTGGCAAATGGGTCATCACCATCAGATGGGTGGGATCACTCCAACCTTCTTGCAGCAGCCACCAGGGAAAATCTACCTCCCATGGATCTCTATGGACACCTCTTCTTCCATTTTCAAGAGAGGCTTTCAACCTTCATCAGCAGATTACATTCCTGCCAGGTACTATTTTGTGCCTGTCTTTGCAGATTTCATTCAGCACCTTGCTGGAGAGGGAGGCAAGTTTCCTCATTTTCTCTCGGATTCATTTCACCTATGCTTGGCTTTCTCAGTTATGGCTTTCATGATTGCAGACTATCTTGTTGTGATGCATCAAGCATGGCCACCAAGCTGCAAAGGTCTGGTGTGAGGCTGCATTGGGTTGACACATCTAACATAGCTGATGAAACATACCTCGGCATTGCAGGGGTTTTGCAAGATTTGGGGCCACTGTTAGAACATGATATACCAGAGGTGTACCGTGTAACATTGTGGCAAGTACCTTTCAGATCTGATGCAAAAAATGAAGGATAACAGTCAAGCCCCTGATCTGAATCATCTGCTTTAATGTGGAAAAATAGGCTCACCTGATCACTGCCAAGACCTCCCCAAATGGTGGCACATCAATGCTTGCAACCAAAGTGATTTGTAAAATAGAAAGGAAATGGTGCTGAAGACCATCACCAGGGAGGGTGTGACTGTAACAGTAAAAGGCATCAGGAAAGGATGCCCTCCAACCCCAAGAGAGGAAATCTCAGCCTAAAAACTGACTAGAATCTACCTTTTGGCATATCAAAGTTCAAGATGCTGAGACAACACACACCTGAGCCAAAAGCATTTGGCCACTCCACAGCATGCAACCCCATCCCAAATCACTTGTGAAATTTGATTGACTGATTGGCTCAAACCCTGTCACAAGCAACATGAGTGTTTAAAAAACTACTGCACTGGCCATTAGGAGAGAAGGGCTGATATATAAGGGTGCGAGAAATCAACTTGAAACATACTATTCAGCCAGAGTAGGACTTCAGGTTTCAAAGCTCAAAAACAAAAAATCCATGGCTGGTTTAAAGGTGACACAAAGCAGGAAAATTTGTTGTCCTAAGTAACCTATCTTCTCATGCTTACCATAATTTTGAAATCACCTCATGTTCATGAGCCTTGGATGCAGTACAACCCCAATTCTAAGCAAACATTCAAATAGAAAAGCTGCAATTCTACTACCTACATGCAAGCAAGATGTTGACTTTGTGCACTTGGACACCTAATTCATCAGACCTGCGCGATACTTGAACCATTGAATGCAGCACAGTGTAAGAAGCAAAAGAATCTCACACACATCTGCTACTGTGAAGGGAGAAAGAGGACTAAAGACGACCTCGAAAATACGTGAACCAGAGCCTGGAATTGAAGTCGTTCAAAAACTCCTAGAAGAGAGTGGGGGAGACAGATTCATTACCAGAGTCAGTGGTGATCTTATAGCAAACTCTCAGCACCCAGATCACACTCCCAGAAGCGTTAGCCGCAGTGTACCATGTGTGACCTAGAAGCGGCTCCTGCAAATGCCGAATAGGGCCACACTGAACCACGCGCTTGACAGCCAAGTCCCAACGTCCTCCTCTTCCATGCCCAGTCCGCTAACACTCTCGTCCTCCTCCACTCTCCGTCTCCACCCGCCGTGGTTCCAAATCTTAGCGTTCCGGACACCAGAGACGACCACACCAATCCCCTTCCTTGCTGCCCACCCTTACATGTTGCTTCCTCAACCGCTGCCTCCTCCATTCCCAACCTTTTTGCCTTCCGGAGCTGCTGCTGCTACAGCACCTCCTCCTCCTCCTCCCTTCTCGGACTCCCACTACTCCCATGGCTGCCTCAGAGCTTGCTTCGTCCCTGGGAATCATGTCCTTCCCCCCCCCCCCTTCTCACCTATATTCTCTCTCTCTCTCTCTCTCTCTCTCTCTCTCTCTCTCTCTCTCTCTCTTCGCTTGTCTTCAGGAGCGCAACGAGTACTCTTTCCTCTCTACTTTTGTTACCTACGCCCAATTAGCCTCTTGCCTTCCTACTTTTCTTTTAGAATCTTAATGGTGAGAACATTGCTGTGCCAGTTGAACACTTGCGAGTGCAAATTGGCCATCAATTTCTTCCACACATTCACCATATTGGTCAAATGGCGCTCCTCATTTTCCTCGCATTCTTTGTCGTGCAAGTTTTGCTGCGCTTATGCACACATTTGTTGGCGATGGACGCTTGCCCAAAGACTTTTAACCCTAACCCTAGGTGTTGCAACCTACCTTCCTCTGCAACCTGCCAACTCTCACTTTTTCGACTCACGTAAGGCAAGACAAACTGGGGTGCTAAAAATCATAACTTGGATTAATCACATTGAGGGGTGGTGTTTTCAAGACTGCTATTTCTACCACACCATAGAACCTCCACAACTAAATCTTTCATAAAGTTTTATATTAGATTTAACCCTTCGAAAATTCTCACTAACTAAAATTTGAAAAGTTTCTTTCAACTATCCTTCTAATTTTTTTGATAACCACATATTTTTAAAATTTTATTGTTATTTTCTTAAAATTTCTAACAAATAAGTTTTTAAAAAAATTTAAACATATTCCTTGAATATTTTTGTTTTTTCTTTTATTGCTTAATGGTCATGATAATAAAGTGAAATTGAAAAGGGTAACAATATTGGTGGAACCTTGGGAAAGCCATGCTAAAAGTCTTTAAATAGGAAAATTTTGAGATGGAAGGGAAAAAAAAACCTTGGAAACATAAAATATTTCATTTAACATTTTTGTGCAAGAATTAAATGTCAATCAATAGAAGAAGAGAGAAATTGAGACTCACTCCCAACACAAATAGAAGATTTGAAAAAACCCAATTTGTAGTTTTGCAAAAGGAAAAAAAACATTGGACACATTATATGGAAAATAATTATCATAACCATGGGGAATATAACATATATGTGTTACAAACATTTGACCTTTTCCATAATGAGGGAGAAATGTTTTTGGGCATGTTCTAGAAAGGAAAGATGGCAAGAACAAAACTATTATAAATTTACAGGTCTTATAATGCCTTATAATTATTCAATAATTTCGTTCTATGGAAAAACGTGGTGAGATGTAAAAGGCCTTTCAAAAAGAATATTTGCACACATTACCCCATTATGTTACTAATTTTTAATTCATTTTTAGATTTGATTGAATGGTGCTAATTATTTAACAGGAGCTTCCATGTGAATCATCCTATGATAAGTGCTCAATAGCTAACATTAATAACAAAGATTTTTCATCATTCAACTTGAATTTTAAACAATTATTCAAATGATTCATGTGATTATTACGATTTATTCAAAAGTTGAAGAATCCATTTACAGCGAACCAACTTGATACTAAATATTTCATTAACTGTGTGTTAATCTTTCATGTGGACATCAACCTAGTTATATGAATAAATACACAAGCACCATTGCAATTGAAAAATTAGCGTTCATGGGATGCTTCACAATTGGGAGTGAGGTTATGTAAAATTTATGAATTTTTTTAGGGGTTAAAGACTATAAATTACAATCCTTCTAATTAGGTTAGTAGATTATGAGTAGGTGAAGATGGACCACTTTATTGGATGATTTCCATCACCTAAATTTAGAAGTTATGGTATGTAGTTTGAAGATTATGTATACAACCTTGAAGGATAATTTTGGTGTCATTATACATGAAGTATTGACCAGTGTTAATGGTTTAGATTTTAGTTTTTAGAATGAATTTTTAAAATGCACTAGCTCTTTAATTTTTACTTTTCCAATTGTAGAGAATGGGGCTGGTTTCTAATTCTTTTGACAAGAGTTAACTGCCATGTTTCAGCCAAAACCGATTTTCACCTGGTTTTCGTCTCATTTAATTTCATGACCTTTTTACACAGGGTTTGTGATTTTTACCACTAGGCTACACATGCATCTGTGGAAAATTTATGACAAGTTTTATTTTAAAACAACAAGTGCCTTTAAAACTAAAAGCATTGAAACATTCAAAATTTAAATAAAATTGTCATGGGATGATACTTTACACAAATAAAGGTGTAACATAATGGTAAATGAACCATTTGATTCAAAAAAGTTTTTGTTTTAATACCCAATTTACAAGGTTTATGTATATTTTCCTATATACAATTTTTTAAACCCCTAGTAGGGTGAAAATTGAATTTTCAAGAACTGGACCTAATGGTTCATGTCATAACTATTTCAATACCAAAGGTGGGCCATGTGATGCCCTTGGTAATTTTTGAAAAATCGATTACTAGATGAAGTATATTCATTTTTTCCCATTGAAAGAACTAGCTTAATAACTAGCCTATAAATTGACCTAATTTTGGAAAATTACCCAACACTAGCCTTGACCAGGGTTTTTTTTTCAATTTCTCCAAGTTAGATGGATGGTTACAATGTGCTTATTGTGATATGCTTAGGTGGCATATTTGTTTTTAGGCTGGTGATTCCAATTGGTTACAAAAGTTTTATTCAGCTCTAAAAGTGGCTAAGTAAAATTTTCTTCGTTCATAATTTAATGGTGAGATCCCAATGAAGGTTGTAAGTTCATAAGGCTACCAAATTTTTTTTGGTGTAAATACAAGTGGCTAATAAATGTGATGCAAGGCAAAACAAGTGGCGACAAATGCTTCATCACAGTAGCTTTTTGTGTCTATAGAATCATATGAAAAGTAAGTGTGATATCAATGGCAGCCACACCTCTCAAGGAAGCTGTCACATGCAATTCAATGAGTGACAAAGTTGTTTCACCACTTGAAGGCGGCCAGAGTGAATTAGCACCCACCAATGCACCAGTTGGCCGTTCTGTCCACTGGATGGGTTGCGTTTTTTCATTGGGCGCCGGATGGGGTTCATGACAGTCCATTTCTTTTTGCTGCTGACC
>Ga0116227_10003808_pt1 | contig 33207 bp, 26 predicted proteins | sample S1TSphgellanicum_FD_89693 | JGI IMG/M metagenome (GOLD analysis project Ga0116227, IMG submission 89693) | Host-associated microbial communities from peat moss isolated from Minnesota, USA - S1T2_Fb - Sphagnum magellanicum MG | ecosystem: Host-associated > Plants > Peat moss > Unclassified... | reverse complement strand
TAGACTAAGAAGAGGGATTAGATTATCAAGCTCGAATCTGCATCCAAAACCAACCACAAGAGGGTTAGTTAGCATTCGGGAACACCCTTGGGTGTTGGGACAAGCCACGGGCACTTTGACACATAAGACTCACCACGGCCCGGACTCGGGGGAAGCCACCACCTTCCCCCATATAGTATACTCTGTAGCTCTCCGCCGAGGCTACATCTAAATGGCTCTTTTTCCCGGGACTCCCAAGTTGGAGTCTCGAAATTGTCTCGGGTTGGAGTCCCGGGACTTTGGACACTCGTAGCTCCTCGCCCCAAACTCGGATCGGGACGAGGTTTGAACCAAAGTTGTGGCTTTCGTCCATGTTGCACTCCATGTTGCAATCCTTGAGGCGACGTTAGGAAGAGGTCGATTCCCGACTTTTAGTGGTCGGGAGTCAAACTGGCAGTTTGATTCCCGGCCCTTCTTTTGCCCATAACTTGGGCTGCAGATGTCCAAATGGCCCATGCGAGGCCATTTTGGGCATCTAAACTTCAAGAACTTTCTATTGATATAAAGAATGCACAAAGGCGAGGAGATTTGACCCCTCAAATCATCTTCTGAGTTTTCAGGAGTCCCGGAGGACTCCATTTTCCCATTTTTGGGAGTGTGAGTTACATTCTTACACTTAGCCCCAAAGTGGGGTTGCGACAAAGGGGGTTTGTTACAAAGTCAAATTGGGCCCTTATTTAATCCTAATTAAGTTCAAAGTAGGAATTAATGGGGTGTTGTGTCTTTTGGATTCAAAAACCATGTACTTATTTGTGAGCCCAAGTGCGGTAAAATGATTTAGATGGGAGGCCACAAATATGGCCAAACCCATCAAGGTCCACTTAACACAAGGAGTCATGACACCACCAAGCGAGGTGGTGTTGGAGGTCATTTTGGAATGTGACAAAACAAAATTTGCATAAAATTTCATTGTTTGTGCCTTAGATGGCATGGAGGCCATCTTAAGGAACAACTTTTTAGATGTTTACTATGTAAATGTTTTAAAAAGTGGCTTTAAGTTAAGAGTCATTGCTAGGCTAACAAATAGGTCTATTAGTTTAGATGACACGCTCCCAAGTCCTAGTTAGACCCAAGTGGGTCTAAGTTACTCTCATAGTAGAATTGTGAAGAACTTGGGGCACACTCCCAGCTCTCAGCATTAGAAGGGGTAGAGGGGTGTGTTGAAGCTTCGGGATGGGATTAGGAAGCATGACAATCTATTCATTTATTCGAACCTGCATCAAACCAACCAACAAGTTGGTTAGTACACTTTCTGGGGCACCTTTGGCGCTAGGACAAGCCATGGGCAACTTTGGACTCACTTGACTCACCACGGCCCAGACTCGGGGGAAGCCACCACCTTCCCCCATATAGTATACTTTGTGCCTCTCTGCGACACCCACATCCAAATGGCTTTTTGTCCCAGGACTCCCAAGGAGGAGTTTTGAAATTGTCCCGGTTTGGACTCCTAGGACTTTGCGAGGTCATAATTTTTTGCTCCAACCTCGGATCAGAATGAGGTCTAAAACAAACTTGTAGCTCTCCTTGAGAGCTTTCGAACGGTGTGTCACACTCCACCTGCATGCACTGGGGTTGGGTTGATTCCCGACTTTTAGTGGTTGGGAGTCAAACTGCCAATTTGACTTTCGGCCCTTCTTTTTGCCATAACTTGTGTTGCAAATGTCCAAATGGCTCATGCGAGGCCATTTTCGACATCTACGCTTCAATAAATTTCCAATGATATAAAGATCACCCCCAATGCAAGGTGTTTTGACCCCTGCAATCGAGCTCTAAATTTTTGGGAGTCCCAGAAGAGTCGCAAGTCTCAAGTTCGGGAATGTGAGTTTCATCCTCACACTCCCTCTAAGTAGGGTTGCGACATTAGAAGTTGAATACTAGGCTAATTTAGTTAAGGTAGGTATTCATTGGGTCTCCTTATAAGAATTACAAGAGATTTCATTTTTAATTACGGATGAATTTAGTGCCGAATTTAAAGCCAAAGGGGTTAAGTCTTGGCCCATTTGTATTTCCAACATAATTAATAAATTTTTAGACATCCTAATAGATGACCTTCCTAAACATCTATTTCATTTTTGTGATGTGGACTATAAAATCAAGGTGGTGCTTGGGTTGGCACCACCTTCTAAGTCACCTTATTGGCTTAATAAAAAATAACTACAAAAGCTCAAGGTTCAAATAAACAACTTAGTGGAATGGGGATACATTAGGCCAAGTAAGTTACTGTATGGCTCACCTGTTTTATTTATGGATAAAAAGGACAAAAAATTACACATGTGCATAGATAATCATGCCTTGAACAAAATCACCATTAAGAACAATTACCTCTTGCCCCAAATTGATGATCTTTTTCATTATCTCAATGGGGCTTCTTATTTTAACTGGATTGACTTAAAGTCAGGCTATTGCCAAATCCGCATGGAAAAGGCGGATTTGGAAAAAACGACCATGAAGACAAAGTACGACTTTTATGAATTCTTGGTCATGCCATTTGGGTTGTGTAATGCCCTGTCAACTTTCACAACCTTGATTAATTTGATCTTCCACGAGAAATTAAACGAGTTCATAATCATCCATATAGATGAAATCTTAGTGTATTCCAAGTTTACAAAGGAGCATGTAACACATTTAAAGTTTGTGTTACAAAACCTCAAAGAAAACAAGTTATATGCCAATCAGGCAAAAAGCAAGTTTGCAAGTCCGGAGATGGACTTTTTAGGACATGTGTTGTCCCAAGAAGGGGTGAAGCCCAACCTAAAGAAAATTGAATTGATTAAGGAATGGCAAAGCCCAATTTCGACCAAAGGGGTTAGGTCATTCCTAGGATTGGCCAATTTCTACAAGAAGTTCATAAAGGATTTTTTTGCATTTGCAAGATCATTCATTGACCTTTTGAAAAAAAAGGGCTCATTCAAGTGGAAAGATGAACAATCAAATGCATTTGACTTCTTAAAGGAGAAGTTGTTGTAAGCACTAGTGTTGTAATTCCTGGATTTTGTGAAGCCTTTTGAGGTGCACACAGATGCAAGTGGTTTTGCGATAGGTGGGGTCCTGATGCAAAAAGGACACCCAATTGCCTTTGAAAGTAAAAAGTTGGCGGGGGCCTAGTTGAGATGGCCAATTCATGAGAAGGAGTTGTTTGCAATAGTGAGCTACTTGAAGGCATGGTAACACTATTTGGGCTCTCATAAAACCAAGGTCTTTACGAATAATGTATCCTTGAAATATTTTGAAACCCAACCAAGGGCCACGACGAAACAATTACGGTGGCATGATACCTTGGCCCTTATGGACATCAAGTTGATCCATAAGCCTAGCAAAAACAATGTAGTGCCAAATGTGTTAAGTCGCAAAGAGGAATATCAAGGGGAGATGCCCTAGGAAAATACTCGAATTTTCCAAACCATGTTCGTTGGAGAAAACAATCTAGAAAGAAAGATATGAAATGCATATGTGGAAGATTGCCTAGTGCAAAGTTATTTTAATGACTTATCTTTTTAAAAAAAGGTCAAAAGGATCACCTTTTTAAACGGATTGCTAAAATGGAAACAATCACGAGTTTATGTGTTGGAAGGAAAGTTGCACACAAACATGATGCACCCATAGGGGGACATCATGGTGAAAAAAAAACAAAGGAGTTGTTGGGGAAGACTTTCTATTGGTCGGAAATGAAAGAACATGTGTGAAGTGCCAAAGTACCAAGTCGGTACACAAGAAGAAGTTCAAGTTGTATGGGCCCTTCCCAATCCCATTGGGTCCATTTGAAAGTGTCTCAATGGATTTTATGACATGTTTATTGGAATGGGAGGGGATGAATGCCATCTTTGTGGCAGTAGACAAGTTCTTGAAATTAATGAAGTTTGCACCGACCCAAACAAATGCCATAACAGTGGGAATGACAAAGCTATTTTTCAACATGTGGGTTTGGCATAATGGAATGTTAACGGTCACAGTGAATGATTGGGATGTGAAATTCACGTCGAAATTTTGGATGATGTTAATGAAGAAGACGAATACAAAGTAAAAAATTTGCATCACCTTCCATATGCAAACTAATGGCCAAACAGAAAAAATGAATGCGATATTGAATAAATATCTCCATAATTATATCACTGACGATCATAAGGATTGGGGCGACCATCTAGGTTTGGCAAAGTTTTACTACAACTCCACAAAACACTCAACCACAAAAATGAGTCCTTTTGAGTTGGCCTTGGGAGTTGAAACAAAACAACCCATGGATTTAACCATTCCTAGAACAAGAGGCACTTGTTGTGAAGGCAACAAGGAGGCCGAAGAGATGGCCAAAGAATGTGAAAAAAGGAAAGTATGAGTCATCAAGCTCTTAGAAAAGGCACAAATGAATTATGAAAAACAAGCCAACAAGTCACGAAGGCACGTAGAATTCAAGGTGGGGGACCTAGCATGGTTAAACATAAAGGACTTTAAGATGCCTGAAACTTTAGTGAATAGGTTCATTCCAAAATATGCAGGCCTTTATAAGAACATTCGCAAAACCCACCCTGATGTGTATATTTTACAACTTCCAACGACATTGGTAACCCACCCGATGTTCTATGTGTCCAAGTTGAAGCCCATTCACAAGGACAAGAAAAGGAAGGATTGGAAACATACCTATCACCCAAGATTCGACCTCATTGAACATAAACTTGTAGGGGAAGTGGAATGCATCCTAACCTCAAGGTAGACCATGAGAATTGGCAAGCAATACTTGGTCAAGTGGAAAGGATGCCACCCTAAAAAATCATAATGGTTGAAGCCCGTTCATTTAGACCATTTGCTGGAAATGGTTGAAAAGTTTGAGTGGGAGTGTGGCCACAAAATGGGCAATAGGAAAGTGCATAAAGATAAGTCCAATACATTAGCATAAATGTTCATGAGATCATCAACTTCCAGAAGGTGGGGGGTGAGAACAAAACTTAAAATAATGGACGTATAACTAAACTGAAGCTAAGGTAAATTGACAATCAGTTTGAGGTCAAGATATATGAAACAAAATAGACCATGGAAAAAGTAAATGAAGGTTGAATTGAGGTGATGATAACCAACAGAAATGGACTTAAGGAGTTGAATTCGAAAAAAAAACTTCTAGAGGCTCAATTAGGCAAGATTGGGGTAGTGATGTGAATGCATTAAATGGCATGCCCCAAACTGAGAATAAATCGGTGGGAGCGAGGTTTCTAATGCATGGAGCCACAAACCATGTTTTAAGGCAAAGGGGGTCCAACTTGGCTAAGCCCAAATCGACATTATCTGTTGGCACATTTTATAATCATACCCTAGCGTGGTTGCCTAGGGTCATTGAGAGAACAAGCGTAGGCATGAGACTTGACCCTCAACTGTTTTGAGAAGGTTCAAATAGGGGATTGTTGCTTGGCAAGAGAAGCGAGCCCAAAAAGGGTGTGTGGTGCAGTTTAAGGGATTGACATATAGACGGACAATAAAATTGTTTAAAAATCCTCTTGCATCTAAAATGATGAAGCCTACAATGCGAATGGTACTTAAGTCAAAAATTAGCTACTCTCCTGAAGGCTTGAGGTAAATGAGGTGGCAAAAGGTGTGGCTTGCCATAACAAAGGCGACATGTGCATTATGTCTATGAGGACATGACCTCTTGAAGGTGGGGGTGAATGACATTTTTTTTTGTTTAAAACATGTCTTAAGTGAATGCAAACCTCATATCAGGAACATATGAAAGTTAGGCTAGAAATGGTTCCATGAAGTTCGATATTTCAAGAAATCGAGAGACATCCGAACCTTGGGGTCTGGATGGGTTAAGGCGAAGCTTGGGCTTTGTTAGTGAAAGAAGACAATTGGGGGTTGTCTTGGGGATTATGATGCAGGGCACCATCCCCTTAAAACCTTCAATGGACAATTAAATGTTGTCTTGGGTCACCCCAAAGGCGGGCAAGCCTGTTAAAACGTTTGGCACAATTAGAAGGTGTCCTTTTAAAACTTCAAGGCCCAAATCTGGAGAGAGGGTTGGCCCTAGGATGATTCAAGTCATCCTGGCTTAAGTCCTTTAGCCCAACTTTGGGAGTTGGTCCCAAAAGGCCCTCAGGTCAGCTTGGGGCTGATTTGGCTTACGGCCATGTGATCCGACTCTGAGAATTGGGCTTGGGCTAGCTCAAGTTAGACTAAGACTTAGCCTCAATCGTAGGGTCTAATGAGTCTAAGTGGAAAGTTTGAGCCCATCCCGAACGGTCAAGACTTGGGACTAACCAAGTGTGTCGTGGGGTGCGCAACTAGTTAAGAGCTAAAAGAGTCGACACAAGTGAAGCTTGTCAAGGCAGGAAGAGTGCAAGGTGACAAGCGAAAAAGGATGTGTCAATAAGGCTCTGCTATCAAGGAATTGCAATGTGAGCACCAAAGGTGGAGCCCAAGGTCCACACAGTAATTTCCTGACAGCAAGCCCTTACCCTGCGTAACGACTCAGGTAATCAATGGGTTTTTTAAAAAATGTTTCCCTTCCAAAGATCTCATTGGTTGACATCCTGCACCCTAGGGATCTTACAATCTCAGACCCTCCGCCCTAGGGTTTAGGGTTGTAAGCCTAATTACAAAATGTAATCTGCTCTATAAGTACACTACAAGTTCTCTCAGAGCTTTGTTACATACTCGTCAAGTATCAGAGTAACAAATAAAGAAAAGTACTGCTGGCGGGCATTTTGAAATGCTTTCTCAGTCATGACAAAACATTACATAATATAAAGCAACCTTCTGTTTGCATTGCCACAACATGCAAATATTGAGTGTGTTATATATGCCTTTCCTATAGGCCTAAGATCCCTCCCACTCTCAAGGTGTAGGCATAATATCCCTACTCAATTCTAGGAGGGATATTCATGGATATAAGGTGCCACCCCCATGCACTATGAAATTTATGGGCGTGTTTTATGGGGCCTAGGACAAGGCTATAGGACCACTGGGAGGGAGGGTTGGTGTTTTCATGCACCACACACGGCAGTTGCATGAGGCAATAAAAATTGGAGATTCGGGCAATGGGGTGGTGTTTCTGCGATGTTCCAGTGACAGTTTCTTGGACTCTTCTTCTTTCTTCTCATGTGAACTCAAATGCCCCCAAGCAAGCAAAGCAACAACCAGCGTCGATCACGGTCCCGCAAGGAAGCAAGCAAGCAAGATCAGAGGGACCCACAACACAAAGAAATGTATCCGCATTCAGACAGTTTCTGTTATGTAGTTAAGAATTGAGACGTGGCAAGGTGCCAATTTGGTGTGATTGAAAATAGGAGGAAGTTCACTATATAATCTGGTGGGCTTTTCCAATCTTGCAGATCAAAAGAATTGCAAACACAACCACAGTTACTGAGCTGACATCAGGAAGAGAACAAGGGCACACATAGAGAGACATCGAGAGAGAGAGGAAGGTTGGGGATCTCTACAGCTTCGAGAATCATCATGTCGGGCGAGTTGCACCTGATTACCATAGGTTGTATGATATTATTTTCTTCTTCTCCATGGTTTTTTTTGTTTCTTGTGTTGGCATGAAGCTCTCTCTCTCTCTCGATGTCTGTGGTGGGTTTGGACTAGCTGATTCTGACAAGCTTCAAGTGGATCCTGTTTGAAATCTTTGAACCCACAATACCAGAAGAAACCCAGCTCCAATTTGCAAGCTTTTGATGAATTCTCTTATCCCCGTCCCTGCTCCCCGCTCCCTCCCTTCTTCCATTGTCTCTTGGAAGAGTGCCGGGAAAGCACATATCATGCATTGAGTTCGCGTTGTGATCCCAGAACGAGCAAATGTTGTTCTTTCTCTTGTTTGTTTGTTTGTTTTTTCATAAAGCGGTGGTGATGAAGTAGCTGTGACTGATGTGGTAGCAACTGTGGGGTGGGTGCAGGTGCATCACATTACTGTGAAACGGTGTGTAGTTGCAGACCGTTCACGTCTTTCCACCCGCCCTCGACTTGTCAAGTTTTTTACAGTTTCTTTTGTGTCTGGATTTAACGCTGAAATCTGGAGCTCAGCTGGAGTGTTGGGGTGGGTGCAGGCTAGATGGGCACTGGAAAGAGCCGGCTTGAAATTCCGCGAGACAAAACACGTCGCTATTTTTCACGTTTTCGCCACTGCGTGCGTGGGATTCTCTCTCTCTCTCTCTCTCCATCATCAGCAATTCCTCTTTGAAACCAACTTCTTTGACCACCAATTTTTTTCACCAACTTTCTCTTTCTCAAATTCAGAACTTATGGAATGAGCTAAGAATCTGTGCAGATAAAATGCTAGGGACGGTTACGTGATCTTTTAAAGGGCTTTGTGATTTGTAGGCCTCTCGGAGAAGGAACCAGTTGCCCAAAGCTGGTGATCATGGGAGGAGCAGGGAAGTCAGACCAACGAATTGTGCTGCACCAGTCGACAGACATTGTGAAATTTTCTGATAACAACATCCAAGAGGAGCAGGACCGCCTTTTTCCCAATGATCCTGAGTTGCAGAAGGTTGTTGAATCTTGGGGTGAGTATGAAGAAGTAGACGAATCCAGTGCTCACTTGTATGAAACTTTGATGTGGGCTAGCACTAAACCCAAAGCCCTAAAGCCCTTTGTTAGTGCTAAATTCTGTGATTTTTTTTTGGTTTTGACGATGTGTTCAGAGAGCATCATCAAGTCAATGGATCTATTGATTTCATGTGGTGCATGCTGGCTGGCTGGTCCTGGCAGTGTCCAAATTTGGGAATGATTTGGGTCCAAATGTGCGGCTTTGGGCATACACTTACCTTCTCCATGACAAATCAAGCTACTGTGTGATGACTCAGGGAGTATCAAAAACACAGAGGAGATTTGCCCGCCTGCTGCTGCCTGTAATTCAACTACTTGTTGATCAAAACATGAGTGTCACTAAGCCTGGGCAAAGGGAAAAATCCCTTGCAGTTGTGGAATCTATTTTCAAGGAGGTAGGTTGTACATAATTTCCTCTCTTCATGCAAATACAGTTTTGACTTGTACCCAAATGGTTTCTTTGTAATAATTTTGTCTAAGTTCCTGTTCTCTTCAAGATCAGCTATCTATCTATCTATCTATCTATCTATCTATCAGTATTCCTCTCCAGAATTAACTGACGATTTCAACATATTCACAGGATTTCAACAGTGAGTATATCCCATCCCTGCATCTGTACATTTCACCTCACCTACACAAGATAAATTTTAAGTGTTCAGGGATTCTTTGCAAAATACCTCTCAAAAACTAATATTTATGGATCTGGGTTGCTTGGGGAGTTTTTGAACAGGCAGATGACTCAGTCACCTAATAGTATTTTATGGATCTGGGTTGCTGTGGGTGGGTCTTTGAGCAGGTGGACGAGGTACTAGCTGATGGTCGTTCATTCATATGTGGAGATAGATTTACAGCTGCAGACCTGAGCTTTGCTGCACTAGGTTCTTTAATAATTGCTCCCCAAGGGTATAGAGAACACTTTCTCTCTGCACTCCAGTCACCATATCTTCTCTTTTGCACCATGCACTAATACACACAGTTGGCACCTGGTCATAGTTGCATGCTGTGTCTCACATTACAAGCAAACTCTGTACACATGTATCATCATGATGCAGGTATCTGTAATCATTTCTTTTTGTGGGCTGTGTTGCTGAGTTTTGGGTATCTGCTTGAATGGATGTGAAGATCTGGTGCATGGCAACCGCCCATCAATGAGTGCCCAGAAGGGATGGCTTCAACAATGCTGTGTCTCAGGAATACTGCTGCTGGCAAGGTGAGAATTATGATATTACCCTTGTACAAACAAAAAGACATTGGTTGGGAATTTGATTCCTTGCAAGTCTTTTTTTTCTCAACACACTCGTCTGGGAAACCTGGATGAAAATTCTTATAGCACTCTCTATGGTGATGATGGGTGAAAATCTAGTTGGGAATCTTAACGGGCAGTTTTGAAATATTTGTGAGTGTGAAGCTAACCCATCCATGTATAAAAAAACTGAACTTTGGTTTTCATTTAAGTAAATAATCCTGTACTGTTAACCTATCAGCTTGCTTAGACAACCGTAGAAACATCGTCTCTGTGTCATTCTTTGGACAAGCTTGTCATTCTGTTGAACTGGAGCAATTTTGGTTTAATGTATGCTCCAAGTGCTTGAGTTGGACTGTTAAAGAAGCTTCAATTTACTCCCACGTATAATGAGCTGTTTGGTTTGAAGGAGACTGACAATTCCCTATGAATTGGTATGGGTTAATGCAGCATATCCTGAAGATGTATGAGACACAGCGACACAAACTCGTACACAAGTAACTCCAAAATTCTTTAGCACATTATTCAAGTTTTCCATGGTTACTGCTGTCCTAGAATGGACTACATTCTTCTGTAGTTATAATGAAATAAACATTGCATTTTGTCAAGTATGGACATTTTTATGGCTATTAACCTGGCATTTACCATCATACAGTTGACAATTTTTTAAATATATTCTTACTTATTATGATAGATCTACTGGCCCCCAGATATGTAGGCCATTGTAATCTGGTTGATTCTTGCAACCTCCGTCTCCTTTGATTGGTCATATGCCTCTTTGATAAGAGGGGAATAATACTCATTTGTTGCAGTGTTTGTGATATTAAATGTGTGCTGCAGATGTTTCTGCACTCACAAATCTAGACTTCTTGACTCTCATCAGCTTCTTTGAATGAATGTGGTTCATTTGGAACATGAATGGAATTTGCAAAACCAACAAAAGAATTTCATAATATTTAGTCAATTAACCTATTGGGAGGTTGGCATAATCTAGATGATGCTTCTCTAGATGAGGAGTATGGACCTACAGGTACTACTGGCCGTACATTACATCCTAGCAAATCAATGTCAATGTCATAATTGTTGCACTATCAATATCATTTCCATTACCACTATCACAAGGACCAATTGTTTAAATAGAGTAATGATTTTCCCTACATTGTGCCCATGAGAACACAATTGAAGATTGCTTTTGGCTTTCTGCTTGTGTGACTAGCTACCACTTGAGACATAGACTCATCAAATATTCCTTCCTGACTTATAACTAGCCTTTTTTTTGGTCATCCCACTATGGATAAACCTTGGCTCAACTATCATGGCCAACAAACATCATGCAAACACTTTTCTAAAAATTTGAAGGGCAACAAGTTTCTTGTCAAGAATCAAAGTCATATGGAGTTTTCCCTTCAAGTACACTAGTACTATATCAATCCAAGATTTACATAGTAGAATTAATTGTCTCACTCCAAAAGCATAAAGCAACTCCTCAAGCATGCAACATGCTCCAAAAACATTTAAATAACCACTATGCAGTTCTTCCTTTCTGCAAATCTGTTTTGCTCCAATGACTATGGAGCAAAGGTCTCATGATGGATTTTTGGCACCTCCATGATTTGGGCAAACTCCTTACTCATATACTTGCCACCATCATCTACATGTAACTTCTTGATTGTATTTCCTATATCTTGTTGTAGGTTGTTGTATTTTCAAGAGGCAAGCCAACACACTTGATTTTTTCTATTAGCAAATCACTAAATGAAAACAAATGTGATCATCCATATAAAGTATTGTGCACCTCCGAGTAAACCTACACCAATGGGGCCATATATGTTTGAATGAAAGAATTTGTAGTAGGGTGAAAATGCAATCTCTAAGCATTATTGTCCTCATTAAAGCAATGCCTAAAAAGCAAGTTCAAATTATTCCTATTTCTAAGAGGGCTACTATCACTTAGGTACTATACTACAATTACTCAAGTAATAGTAAGGAAATCTTTACTTAGCAAATAGATGTACTAATTAATAGCTTTCTCTATTACAACTACTTAGATAGTAATTAAGTAGTAATCTATGCGAAAAGAAATGAAATAGGAAGGGTTCATCCTATAAAAACAATCCTACTGTCTAAACATGACCCCACTCTAGCTAGTGAAACCCATAACAAAGGAAGTAAACGAGAGAACAAATGAGAGGAGACTGGAAGGTAATTACCTTCCAAACCCTCTAAGATACTTCCAACAATGAATAACTTAGTTTAGTTGGGCTATAGGCCTTCGACATTACTTGTTTCTTGTCTCCAATGTTTGTAGACCCTCTATGGTTGCTCTGTATTGTCTACAATAGCTTTCCATTCTATCTAAACCTCAATTTTCAGGTCTACTTCCTTGCTACTGCCATTTATTGGCAACTACCATCTTGTGATAAAAAACACTTCCTACTCCAGAAGCTAAAATGGAGAGTTGATATCATATTAACCTAATAGAAGAAACGCAAAATTAATATATGAATATAAAAAAACTTTATATGGTCCTAATATGAACTACTCTCTTAGTTTTTCATCATACTTTAAGTAGAACCAAAACACTTACTAAACACATTAAAATCTATCAACTGTTTTTCATTACAAGAATCAAAGTACAACTTATTTTCACATTCTCCTCCTTTATTTCTAATGTCACACACACATTTCTTCCAAAGAGAAGGATTTCATAGAAAATTCTAATATAAACTCACTAGTAGAAATTTTCAAATATATGACCAAGTTTATGACTAATATTCCAGTCATAAAAGACACAATTGACTAATAGCCATAAATTCATTATGGATGAGTTGCTTAATTTTTTTTAAAATACAAATTGGACCCAAAAATTTGGGAAACATTATTTTTAAATTTATAATATTTATATTATATATAATATAAATAACAAATGTATCTTTTTCAATTATTTTTAATCTCATTATTTTTTCATCCTATCAAATGTTAACATGTGTCACCACCTAAACTAAGTTAAAAACTAATTTAAGTGAATAAATAGACCACCTAATCTACCTATAACTTAGGTAACCACCTAATCCATGTAATTTAGGTAGGTACGGAATAATCAATCAATATTCCAATGTTGATCACAACACATGTCATTTGTGAAGTTTGATCTTTGGACCCTAAGGATATAGTTCAACTCTTTTATCACCAAGCCACCCCACTTGTTATGTAAATAGTTTAATGTTTATTTTATTTAAACTTCATTTAAACATTACAAAAAAATTCAAATATAATAAATCATATCTTATTGATAATTTGTTCAAATGAAAAAATGAAGAACTTATTCTTAAATTTCCATCAATAATGTACACAACTATATAATTTATTTTTAAATTGTAAATTCAATTCAAAAGAAAATTATTGAATAACATTTCAATGACCATACTTTGGAAAAATTAAATTCAAACACATGATTTGTAGACGAAGAAACCTTTATGGCTAATACATGAATAAATAAAATATATCTTTCATATCTTAAACTTTCATTTGGTTTAGGAATTTATATTAAAATTTATTTAACTAATTTTCTGAAATTATAAATTTATTCATTTTTACACATATAATCTAATATAATTGTGTAATAATATTTTTTACACATGTAAAATTCATTTATTAATAATATATCATACTTTTAGAATTAAAATTTATTTGAATGTATAATATTTAATTTTGTCACATTGAATATTTAAAATGGATTATATATCAAATATATTTAAGAAAAATGTAATCTTAATAAATTTTTTATATTACCTATATGTATAATATTAATCAAAATAAGTTCCTTGCATGTTGTAGTTTATTATGTTTGTTTGTATTCATATTAAATTATTAATATTCTTTTTTGAATCATTTAAAAATAATTGTATGACCACCTTAGGTACCACATCATCTAAGGTTATTCTATAATTATACAAGGTGCCACGCTGTCCATGTAACAACAATTATTTAATCATATATAAATATTTGTATAAGTCTCCAAAGTTTAGAAATACAGTGGGACCCATTTTTCGATGATGTGGGATATTATTTAATTAATTAAATTATAAAAATGCCATGACATCATGACAATATTTTCCACGTCATTTGAAGTAATCGAATTGCAATCATAAATTAAATGTGTATTTCATTACTTGATAAACACTAGTAGAAATATTGTCGAATTTGATTATTGTTTACAATTAATTTTTAGTTGCAAATGACATTTGTAACTAAATTGATTGTAGTAACAAACAACAAATCGCATGCAAAAACTAATCGTATGCGACAAAGGAGTTTTTGTTTCATTGAATACGTATATGGCCGTTGTATAGTGTATACATGAACGATCTTGCAATTAAAATTGCAACTATATTGGTGACTAGTTACATTTTACCATGTGGCACCCACTTATACCTATGCCACATGGCACCTATATAACTTACATGGCACATAGGTTTAAACATAGGCCATGTGACACCTAGGTCTAAACATATGCCATGTGGCATTTAATTTACATGGCATCTAAGTTTAGACCATATGCCACGTTGCATTTAGCTTATGTGGCACCTACGTTCAAACATATGTCACATGGCATGTTTTTAAACCTAAGTGACACGTGGCACCTAACTTATTTAAGTCTACACATCTACCATGTGGCACCTAAGTGTAGACATATGCCATGTGCCACTTTTAGGCTTAGATTTAGGCCATGTGGCACTTAAGCTAAGTCTAGACCTACACCACTTAAACTAGGCCTAGATTTAAGCCACATGGCATTTATTAAAAATACCATTTTTTTTTGGGTTTAATTAAGGTTAAACCTTTTTTATTGGCTCATCCCAAAATGCAATTACATTTTAATTTGTACATTGTGTTCCTAAGGCACCTCCTTATGTAGTTGACAAAACTAAAATGGGAAGCAAAACATATGGGATTAATTTTGTAGTTGCAACCAATCATGTAACTACTTGGGCTATTAGTGATTACTTAGCCTAACCTACTACTTTTGATTTAACTTACAACTTACTAACCTAGCCTATTAATTAACACATTTTATGATGTGGCACCTAGTCTAATCATGTTGCCATGTGGTGTGGGAAAAAAAGGTTAATTAGGTGTCACATGGCATGGCCTAAGCCTAGCCTATGTGCCATGTGGCATGTCATATATAGTTGCCACATGGGATGGCCTAAGCCTTGCCTAATTACCATATGGCATGTCCTAGACCTAACATATGTGCCACATGGCATGGCTAAGCTTAGCCTAGGTGCCATATGGCATGGTTAGGCCTAGCATATGTGCCACGTGGCATGGATAAGTTTAGCCTTGGTGCCACATGGCATGGCCTAAGCTAGGTTAAATGCCATGTGACATGTCATAGGTGCCATGTGCCATGTCATAAGTTCCATGTGGCATGGCTCAGACCTAGCCTATGTGCCACATGGCATGGCATAAGCTAGGTTAAGTGCCATGTGGCATGTGATAGATGCCATGTGGCATATCATAGATGCCATGTGGCATTTCATAAATGCCATGTGCCATGTCATAAGTTCCATGTGACATGGCTTAGACCTAGCTTATGTGCCACATGGCATGGTTTAAACGTAGCATATGTGCCATGTGGCATGTCTTATGTCATACTTAAATGCCATGTGGGATGGCTTATACCTAACCTATGTGCCACATGGCATGGCCTAGGCCTAGCATATGTGGCATGTCCCATGCCTTGCTTAGATGCCACATGGCATGGCCTAAACTTAGCATATGTGCCATGTGGCATGTCATGTCTAGCCTATGTGTCATGTGGCATGGCCTAGGCCTAACATAAGTGCCATGTGGGATGGCTTAAACCTAGCCTATGTGCCACATGGAATGGCCTAAGCCTAGCATATGTGGCATGTGCTATGCCTTGCATAGATGCCACATGGCATGGCTTAGCATATGTGCCATGTGGCATGTTATAGACTAGGTTAGGTGCCATATGGCATGGCCTAAGCCTAACATAGATGCCTAGCATAAGTGCCATGTGGCATGGCCTAAGGTTAACCTATGTTCCACATGTCATGTCTAGGCTTATATGTAGACGTAAGCAATGCCACATGTCACCAAGCTTTGGTTAAGTACCATGTGGCCTAGGTTTATAGGTAGGTAGGTACTTAATAAATATGTAGGTAGGTACTAGTAGGTAAGTAGGTATATATATCTAAATACGTCCTTGCTAGGTAGCCTAAATACCTTATACAACTAACATGTGACTATCTTTGTTACATTTGCAATTAAATGTATATACAATGTTGTAAAACATATAAAGAAATTTATAAAAAATAATACAATTTAAGGATGAAATAAGTCATAGTCACAACCTAATTGAAAAGGAAACCAAACTTCATCCAAATTTGAAAAGTAGTTGCAAATGCAACCAATTGTAATTGTAAGTGATATTTGGTTACACAGGGACAAATTGTAAACAACATGATTTCTAATAATGAAAATGACAACTAGAGAATCCATGTTAGTGTTTTATTCTTTAGCACACACTTGAATACCATAACGGATGAAACATGGTCCATGGAAAATGGATGAAATATGTCTATTTTGTAAGTTTTCATCCATTAGTCAAATAAATGACTAATCTATTATTCATATTTATTCCACATAGATAATGAAGTTTTAATATATGACTATGGTCATTGATAGAATCATTCAAAATAGCTAGTCATTGTTTCTTTGGTTGCAAAGGACATAATTTCTATTAGTGACTCCTTGTCCTTTTAATCCCCTTCTTCACAAGACCACACAAGGCCCATCTCATCCCCATAAAAATAGGCCGTTATCCTAACCCTTTTTTTAAATCCACTATTTGATTGGTGGATTACCACCAACCATATAACTAAATACCCCATTAACTTCATCCTTTTGTAAAAAACAATGAGTCTACCACTAGTGACCATATAGTTATTAGGATCCCCATGACACTAATTAACAATAAGAATTTCTACCCTCAACAAAATTCATTTCGTTTTTCTACCTTAGTTTGAATACCATGAAATTATTAAAGGTTTCTTGTGTTATCCCACAAATACACCTCACACACATTCAATGTAATGATGTTTGCACTAAAATTCAATCTAGTCACATGGGCATTTGCAACTATTTGTGATAATATGGTATGATTAACTTGACCAAATCTTTGGTGCCAAATTTTTAAATCATGTGGTGGTTTAGTACTTGGGCCATTTGTAGTGTTTGTGAAGCTAATTTCATTTGGTGTCATCACATGCATCTATATAACTAATATAACTTTCTTAAATCTTACTCATTTAATATTGAAATGTCCTTTATAATTAACAATGAAACAATCCATTTGATTATAAGTGTTGGTAAATTCACAATTAACTATTTGAAAAAATATTATTCTCTAACTTTGGAATATAGAAGACATGGTTTGGTTGGCTTTTGTCAACAAGACACATGGTCTTAATAAACCAAATGCCAAGAACCCAAATATTGCATTCATTAACAACATTTAAAGACCATGTATTTAGTTATAAGCTAGTTTAATAACCATACATGTGTTTTAAACGACATGTTTATTTGTCATATGGCTCTTTCATCAACTAACTAAACATGTAGATTAATTTAAATTCCATTGATTTCATCATGTAAATTAAACAATTTTTTAAAAATAAGATTCACAACTAATAGCCTTAAAATTGAGCTATCAATTATATTGGATTGACTATTTAATTATTCATCTTTCATATTTTCCCACATTCCCTTTGCTAATTTAAGCTTAGATATATTGCCACTAGACCCACTAACATTTGTTACATATAAAACTTGACCAAACACAATTTGACACACCATTAAGTTTGTTAAGTGATATTAAGGGTAAAAGAACATGTCCATTCCCAAGTTAGTAGCAAAATGCAAATTTGAAGCATGTTAACTAACTCCCAAAAAAGAAATGAAGGTGGAAGCTACAATATAAGCAAAAATTTTAATGAAATTAGCATGCACAAACTAAGAAAAATAACAATTCGTGCAAGTTGGAGTCAAAATGGTGCACAAATGAATTGTGTGGTCAAATCAAAAGCTTAAGTGACTCTCTTTTGACATTTTGAAAACCTCACATCTTAAATTAACTACAATTTTTACTATTATAATAATATCAAACAATACATCCTATAGTTATCCCGTAAATTTTTGATAACAAATATTTATAAACCACCTTATATACATCCTTAGACATGTGATCCAACAAAAAAATTCATGTGAAAGCTTGGAGATTTTAATGTGAAATGGAACAAATAACGGTACAAAATGACAAAAATCATTGGGTTTTTTTTTTAATGATAATTTTTTTGTTTTGGGAAGTTTCAATATGCATGTTTCACTTTTAAATTCCTCATTTGATGGTGGATTATTTTTTATTTTTTATTTTACTCTACTGTAACACACTTTTTGAATCCACATTTTTCATTTTCAAAAAATGTGACAAACATAAATTCATCATTCAAAAAGTCCATTATGGATCCAATCTTTTCTTTAAATTCATCCTTTTCAAATATGATTATCAATAAATTTTACTACAACATGAATAATTTCAAAATCGACAATCATAATGTTTAATGTGGCTTTACATTTTAAGTTCATTTGGTAATCTAAGAAAATTGCAATTGTGACAATCTAAATTCTTCCCATGATTATGTTTTCATGCCACATTCACAAGACAAAGCACAACCCAAACTAGGAAAAAAAACCACCACCTCCTCTCTTATAATATGTTTTGTGACCAATGGCAAGGGCTAAGTCAAAATGAGAAGTCAAAACACTCCCAAGAAGGAGTTGTCGTGTGCTACTAAACTAACACTCAACATTATTGAAACTAACAAAGCCACACACATGAAAACATGCACACAAGTATAAGAAACTTCACATGCAAATTGCAAGAACCTAAATTTGAAACAATGACAAACAAAACATATTTTTCTTGTGTGTTCGGAACCTCATAACACGAAAGATGAGACTCCAAAACCACATTATGATGATAAACCCCCCCAAACACAAAAAAGTTGGAACCTTGTTCATATTACACCAAGGTCCCAACAACACATGGCAAATTATAGAAATTAATTGTCCTGTAATAATTACCTAATGAAGTTTTTATTCCCAATTTTGTCCAAGTTATTTGTCTCACAACTTTATGGCCACATAAATCCCACATATAGTCCTAATTCAAGAACTTTCAAAGGATAAATTATAACCCTTCACAAGATCTTTCCCACATTATGCATCACATGCTCAATTTGAAAGTCATTTGACCTTTGTTTCCTAGGTTTTAATGATCAAAAGTCAAATTATCAATTTGATTCCTAACCTTTTTTTGGCTACAAGTTCTAACTCACAATTCCAATTGGAAAATGTGAGCCCACTTTTAGTATTTATGCTTCAAAGAAATTCTAATGTGATATTGAAAACCCAATTTGGACAAAACTTATTACATGCACTTTTGTCCCAAAAATTCAATATTTCCAAGAGTATTCCAACTCCCAAGACGAAAAAACCACTTGAGAGTGTTGGGACTCATTCTCCCACACTTGGGCAAGTGTGTTTGAATCCTAAAACATTATCCCCCACCCTTGGGTCATGTTTAGCTTTGGTCAAGGCTAGGTCATGACACAACTATTATTTCATTATAGTTGATTGAAAGATTCCTCTTTAAGAAGCGAAAAATATGTTGAATTGTGCAACATGCTCAAACATTATTTGTAAATCAAACAATTCAAGTTTGAAACAAGGTTTTCAAATGAAGATGGCAAAATACACATGATCTTGGCAATGATTTATGATTTTAAAATGGCATCCACATAGCCCATGTCATTAGCAACAATTTTAGTCCTTCAAATGGTTGAAGTGTGATTTGCCATATCCTTTTTTTTCATCTACTACATTAAAAACTTATGTGAAGATTGTCATGAACATTTTTTTCATAAATGATCTAAAACTATAATGTGAATGCTATCAAACAAGTTGCATGAGTTGCAATTCACCATATATATATAGTACAACTCATTGCAACTTTGTCACAACAACTTTTTTTCAACTACTATGCAACTCCCCCATGACTACAACCATAATGTCACGATGTTGTCAATTTTCATCCATTCATCAAAATTTAGCACATAGCACTTTGGAGATTTTTTGGTGTTTTTCTTAAAATATTGATATCCATTGTCCATTATGATTATTCATTTTAGATGGTTTTAGATTATGACATGTGGCATAATCAAAAACTTCCACGTAGCATATTAATTAAATTTTGGAATATATATATATATATACCTAAGTAGGTCAGCACATAGCCATAAGTAGGTAAGTTGGTAGCTCCTACATACCAACCTACCTACTTGCCTACCCATTTACCTACCTATTTAGAAGTAGGTAAAAAAGTAGAATACTAGAAAGGTAGGTGAACTAAAAAATAGCCACATAAATTTTATAATTGTATTTTTTGTTTTGCTTTTAAGGTTAAAGTTTTATGAACTTATCCCAACATGGCACATATATTTTAATGTGAGAATGCAAGAAAGGTCACTCCTTTATATAGTTTGTGATATGAGATTTTGAAGACAAAACATATGAGTTAAATCTTTTAGTTGCACCTTAGTTGTAATTGAGTTGCAACTAAAAAAAAGATTTTCCCACATGCTTTGTGTTGAATTTTGTAATTAATCTGATTTTATACTTAATCATTTGACATAATTATTTGAATTAATATCTGATAATTAATTATCTAGATTGATTAGTTGAATTAATTAATATAATTCAGATAATTACTTAGTTAATTAATTCAGATAATTAATTTAAAATAATTAATTTGACAATTCATGATATGAATTCAAATAAAATTCAATAACTACTCACCTAAACTAGCAAAAATTATTATTTTAATTATTTAATAAATCTTAATTAATTAATGCATCTAGATAATTAGTTATTAGATAATTAATTATCTGAATTTAGATATTTATTTATTTATTATCTAAAAAAATAATCATTCAATTTTGATTAATGAGTTCATATGAATAGCATATTATTCAATTTAATTAATTGGTTTGTAGTAATTAGGTATATTACATATTAATTGATAATTAATAATTATTTTTAAATTTAATTATGAAATATTAAATAATAAACATGAATTTGAGTAAAAGACATTGAGATATATAGAGACATATCCATATGTACACCTTTATATAATGTTTAATATAATATACACATTATCTATAATTTCAATTTAGAAATAAAATTTCACCCTTCATGAAATTCTATGGTTTGATATGTATGTATGCCAACATGACATTATGAGTTGCAATGAAATGGAAAATTATTAATACAACAATTGAACACCAATCACAAAAAGTAAGACTACAATATTTAAAATTTATGTAAATTATGTAAAGATGAATATTCTAAATGAGTTGAATTTTACAAATTATCTGAATTAGATTGATTAATTTAGATTAAGGGCTAATTATTTAATCTAATTTTTAGTTCGTAGTAATTAAATAAATTAAGCCATAAATTAATATTTATTATTAAATAAATTATTTTTAAATTATATATATTAAATATGCCACAAGATGCAACCCTTGTGGGTGCCAAGGAGCTATCCACCAAAGAATCAACTATTATCAATTTCGTATTTATTCATGCAGCCTAGGAAAATTCTAGGTGTATAAGCTTGAATACTTTGATGTACTTCCAATATAAATATTTTTAATATAGTTTATGTAGCACTAGGATCCAATTTGAGGTCTACAAATTCATTCTTTATGTGGATAGTGAATCAATAGTACTTTATTAATGGCCAAATAGGGGCATTGTAACAACCATCCAATTGTAGAACAATGTCAATATTGTGACCTCACAAGCACATATATATGTAACAACTAGTGGCATTCATGTGGCCAATTAGTGGCATAGTAGTGGGCAACTAGTATTACAATAGTGGCCATTTAATAGCAACATAGTGGCCAACTAGTTGCACGAACAAATTTCATAATTGAAAACCAATTAAAATGCTTGTACCTCATGGACGGTGGGGATGTGGACACATGGCGTAATCGCACATATGAAAGTTGCACACTAGTTGCAAAAAAGCTACTCAATTTGTAATTTATTTTTTATGATCTTAACTTAATTACACATTACAACTACAATGCAACTCTTCAAAAAGTCAAACATAGTTGACTACATGCATAAAAACAGTGCATATAAATTACCATATACAAAACACATCTAGAACTACAGTGTAATTACCAAACAACTAACATATTTTTTGATGTGGAAATTTATTTATGAAATCACCATATTTATAAAATGTAGTTGCATAGGAATTACATTTTGGAGGACATAGTTGCAACATATTTATATTTCAATGGTTTTTGAACTCTAATTGCAGGGAAATGTGGTCTCCACAAACACGATTTCTCATAGTGTAATAAATGGGTATTTGTAAGATAAAATGGACCATTTTGACTAGAGTTTTTAGTCTATAATTTGATTTTTCATAGTATATTTTTATTAACTAAGAATGTAAACTTGTGAATTTGTAAACTATTCATTTTTCCAAAAATCAATCAAACCTAATGATGTAATACTTGGCCTAGGTTATAATGTTAAGGGCAAATTGTATTGTCACCATTGGATAAAATGGATAAAGGTGTAATGTCACCATTGGACAAAATGGACAAAATGTAGTGTCACTACAAGATAGAGTAGGCAAATGAAGTTGAGTTGACTAAGACTAGTTGGTCGATAGTTTGAATTGATGTTCATGGTAGGAAATTAAGGACTATGGGAATTGTTCTAAGTTGGGTGATCATTAGGAGTTGAATAGTTTTTTTAATGAAGAGAAGTTCATGGGAGAAGATAAAAAGATTTTGACGGAAAATAATAGTTGTGATTTTTTTTACTTGTTTTGTTTTATGTTTTCAATTCCATATGGTTTGAATTCTGTTTTCAAATCATTGCAAATGTAACACTAATGCAGATATGGATTCTAATGTATTTGATTTGGTTTTACTATTTGATTTTTATAGTTTGTTATTATTATATACTTTGAATGTTTGGATAATAATATGGAAGTACAAAATTAAGGGGGAAAATTAATTTCAAATTAGCATTCACCATTTAATGTCCATCTCGAGAATGAACTTGGGGTAGAAAATTCAAGATTATTATTTTTTTTGTTTTGGTTGTTTTTGTTATAAACATGAAAGGTTATTATGTGAGATTTATTTATTTATTTATTTTTGGTTCTATAGATTTAGAATTGGTTAAGAAGTTGTCAAGTTTCAAATTTGAACAAAACAACTATTGTAAGGATTTAATCTACTGCAAAGAAATTTAACAAAAAAAAAAAAAGAATGGGGACGAACATGAATTACATGGTGACCCAAAGTCTACAAAAACAATTATGCCAAGCTGTAGTTTGACAAGATGGAAAAAAAAATGTAGTAGAAGTGGAACTGCAATTGTTGGAGGCAACACAATTTCACATTCCATAAATAGTACAATACACAATGTCAAGAATACCTAGGACAAAGGAGTGGCATGTAGGGTATTACAAGGTATAGGATGTTGTCTACAACAATTATGGAATCATGGGAAACATTTACTAGTAGAGAAATTAAGTGAACCAATATCCAAAAGAGGTTGTTGCTGAAGGTAATACCTCCAAAAATTGAACCATAAGGATGAAGAGATAATGCAACTCGGGTTACCCTTGCATATTTACAATGAAGGGTACATGAAGAAACAAAAAAAAAATGTCATCTCGAAAACATGGTAATTTTTATAAATGCGAAAAAGGTACATGTCCATGAAAAAATGTAGGAAAGGTTGGAGATCATATCAATAAGCAGAGGTTATGTTTGGCAATCTACTTCACCTTAGTATTATCAACCCCATGATGAGTGGGAAAAAGACTTGGACAATGATGATAATTGTACAAGTGATACCACAATATGCAAAAATTGTACTTCAAATAAAGTATTTAGAAGAAGAGGCTTTTGCAACTAAAATAGGTTACTGATTAAAGAAGGAAATCAAAGCTAAACATAGCAATCCACCAAAATAGTAAACAATGCAAGAATGAAAGCAACAACAAACACTAATGTCTTACAAAATAATGAATTTGTGGTTAAGCAAATCAACAAAACATATTTCTAATTAGAGAATGGGTATGGGGTAAAATGTTCAAGGTGTAAATCAAGAACCCATACCTACACCCAATTGTTGTATTTTTTGCAAAGATGAGGGCCATACTTTTATCAAATGTCCTTTTATTGAGAAGATGTATGAGATGCAACGATCAATCATTTCCAAATCAAGATATAAATTGAGTTGGATATGGAAGAGGAGTAAAACTTAATGATCATGCCTTGGGACATTGCAAATTTGACATAATAATGAAACTATAGATAAATAATTTACTTTACATAAAGTTGTGATGTGTAGAGGACTCACTCTAAAACTAAGGTCCTTTAATCAATCAAACAACCAAATTCTACTCTAGAGATAGTTAAGATGATTATTTCTCATTTTACTCTAAATTGTGCAAGAACCACAACTTTCTAATGCAACATATTTGTGGTAGGGTTGTGGAACAAACAAATGGAAAACATTACACTAGAGCAATACAAAAGTGTATCACTTCATGTTGGAATAGTTGATATAGTACCACAATTTCGTGCAACAATAAAATACATGACATATGGAACTACAAAAGTTGCATATTAGAACAAGCATGTGCATGCTCATGAAGAAGGATATCTAATATATGTAGGAAACTAAGGAATTTTTGCAGTGCCGGTAGAAAATTTTCCTTTGCACAATGTGGTATTACATGCTAAATCTATTGTGACAATGCAAAGAAATCATTTGCATGTCATCAAAGTAGTACCAACTAGTTATGTACCAAGAAGATCTACAATGGTAGAACCTTATGTAGACGTACATATACATTTAACCATAAAAATACCATCACATACCATAGTTACTACCGAACCAATACCACCAAATCCAAGAGGAGAACTTCCAGAACCCCCAGAGGGAACCCTTAGCATATGTGTAACGTTAGTACCTTATTTTAAGCCTTACAAGAGGCCTTTTAACTATCCTAAATACAAAAAATATTTTAATCCAAATGTTCATGTACGAATATTTAAAGCTACAATTAGAATTAATAGGGAATGGTAGATGAAGAAATAACAAATTTGTTCAATTTCACATTAAAGGACAATATATGCATAAAACTAGTGCAATGATTATATAAGAAATCATCCAAATTGTAGATTTGCAAATCTAGAACATGCTTTCTATAGACATTATTGGATAATACAAAATGATGAACAAATGTATTTATAGTTCATATATCTAAAACATGAATCGATAAAACAAATGGAGGTGTACTATGAAAGATTACTAAAACTATTAAACAATCTATAAACTCTTGCAATTGATATTTTTTTGACAATCATGTTCAAATCTAGACTATGGTCTTATTTGCGTATTGCTACAATAGGGATGAAAAGAGACATTTTACAATAGCACAAGGAATATGCACTTATGTGTGAAGTGGGTATTTTTATTTTTACATGAAACCTAAAGTTCATTATCTGTACCACAAACATCAAGAGCATGGATTATGGATGTGGGGAACTAGATCGTTGCAAAGCCAAGTACTATGTATTGTACAAATTGTCATTGTATGAACCATAACATAAAGATGTGAAAAATAAAAAAGGAAGAACCCAATGTAACTACTACTAAAATTAATGTATAGGCTAGTAAACTTCCAAGACCATTAAACTATCCTTGTCATATTTGTGAAATAATGGGCCAAAAATTTATGCCCACAAAATATATTTTGCCAACATGTAGTGGGGAACACAAAGATGCAAATCTTGTTAAAGTATTCACTAGTAGACTAATAGATCTAGAGAAATTCCAAACTGATAGACTGCATGCATAAGAAACCACTAGCAATCAACAATGGAAATGTGCATTCTAGAGTCAACAAAGGTATCCAAAAAAGAGGTTTAAGTTTGAATATCATGTGTTGTGGTTTTCAAAAACACAAAAAACACATTGAAAATTTACAAAAAGTGGTTTGGTCCATACAAAGTATAGTTTTACTTACCAAATAATATTATTTATCTAATCACAATGGATAAGTTTGATCCAAACTTATATTTATCAATTTGAACAAGTTAAAACCTTATTAGTTTTTGGATGACAAAGCATAGAGTGTAGGAGGTCCACACCTATATATTGGGATGGACAAGGTGATGCTACAATTAATGATGGGAAAAAAAACAGTCATGAAAAAATAATACACATTGTACACATTCAACAAACCAAATAATAATGTAAAGATCTCATAGATTATTTTTATGTTAAGGTTGAATCAAATGACATTCTTTTTCATCCAACGCCAAATGGTAGTAAGAGGCGTAGGGTGTAGTCACAATCAAATGAACCAAAAAACACGTTAGGCAACCACTAAAACTCTATAAAAATTGTAATTTTGTTAGACATATTTTTGTGGTGCCCACTTTAATGCCATGTTAATCATGGAATCTAGTGCTAAATGACTAAAATGAATGTTGAAGAATTCATAATAATAATAATAATAAATAAATTGGGTTCTAGTTTTAATAAAGGACCTTTGAACTTGAACAATAGTTGCATTAAAAAAAAACAATTTTGTAAATTACTAAACACAAAATTTTCTTTATAAAGGAATTTTGATGAGAAAAAAATTTGAAATGATGTTAATTGATAATCCACATTCAAAAAGCACTTACAATTTGAAAGTTGTGAAATTTGAATTTTATAAAAATTAAAGATCTATTGAGCAAATTAAAAATTTCAAGAGTCCTTTACCACATATAAATGGGGTGTAATGTACATGATATCTAAAACAAAGTTGTAGTTTATAAAACAATAAAATAAATCATTAAATGATTAGAGCATTTTCATATAATTTAAAATTAAAATAATTTTTCAAAACGAAACGTAGAATTGGCATAATTTGTATATTTAAAAAAAATGTTATTCATGAAAATTTAATACAAAAAATGTGATGTATTGAAAAAATTATATGTATTTTTACTAATGTATTGCAAAAGATTTCATCCCAAAAGTCCTTTATATGAGAAAGTGAAAATGACCACAAAAAAAACTATAGTCCTTGAGTCCTTCTTCACCATTAGCTCATTTGATTTTGATCACACCCCACAACATTTCAAACACGGAAACCTTAACAATTGACAACTTAGTGGAGGTAGGAAATAGGAGCACTAATTTCCCATAGCAACATTTCTAAATCAATATCACTTACTTGTGTTGTTTTACATCTCTTTCAATCAAATAAAATTAGTGATGAAAGTTTTGTTGAAAAACTAAAGAGATATTAACAAGAGAAAAAGGAAAAGGTGAAAAGAAGCATTCCTTGTGACCGAGAGAGAGAGCTATTAATGTGAACAAGTGGAACTACTAAATAAGACAAAAAAATGGAAGGAAAGATAAGATTCACATTTCAAATTTGTGAATCCAAAACCTTTTCAAGTTTGTTTTCCGTCTTCTTCTCCAAACTACAACCCATGAAGGCAAATTGAAGAGAGTTTGCATTGTTTAGAAAGAACAAGGAATGAAATTTAGAAGTGGTTGCATTTTCTTCAAAAGTACCTAGGATTTCTTTTCTTCAAGCAATGCCTAAAATAGTTGTGCTACCAAATTATGAAGACAAGAACGACTTGCTTTTCTTTCAAGAATTGAAACAATTAATAGAGCTAACACCATCTTCATCTACAATTCTTTTTGCACAACATTTTGCACCAAGTTCCTCAAATCTTAATTCTTCAATTGTTGTGTCCAAATTTAACAAACATGGTAGAATGTTTCATTAGGGTAGGTCTGTAATTCCACTAGAATTAAACAAAATGATTTTTACCCCTACAAAACAATCATATACTCAAAAGTTGGAAAGAAACACTACTTAGGTGAAAATGGGAGAAATAAAGAAGAGATGGGCATTCATGATTGGGTTGGTAGGTCTATTCAAAATTGAGTGGAGAACACCATGTCATAATTTGTTGGCGGAATTTTTCAATACTTGGAGAGTTGAGAACAAGGACACAATTTATGTTTGGATAGGGGAGAAGGTAGTTATTGTGGATAAATATGTCATCATTGTTGTGTTTAAAATATCAAACATTAGTTGGAAAGAGAAAAAACAAGTTGAAAAGCAAACTATTGAAGCTATGTTTCAACACATTACTTTGCCTAGAGTTTACATAAACGTAAAACAATGGAGTGTTAGTATAATGAAATCACCTTATGATCTTCATTTTCCTACATTTATTCAGATTGTTTATAAAAGGGATAGAGTCTATTACTTTAATAACATAAATGTTATCTCCATGATGATAGAAGATCAAGGAAAATTTGTAGATTGGGCAAATACCATGTCCAAATAGTAGCACAAAAAATTGGTTAGGTGGACAACATCTTAGACCAAGATTCACAAGGGTATAATAAAATTTGATTTCAAAAAGGATGTATGCCATTTTGCATTGGTAATTGAGGTGTAGATGGATTTGTCTTTCAAAAAAAAACCCATAGATACGAACAATGTTAGAACCTATTCCAGTATAGCAAGCTTCAACATCCAAGGCTAGTGTTTCAAAATTGAAGGACATGTTGTAGAAGAACAAATGGCTTTTATGGTTGTCTAATAGATCTCCAAAAATGATTCCAAAACTAGAGAGGCACAAACAAAAAATGGGTAATAGACTATAGTAGAGTTTTATGAGGAGGAAGATGAAAAGAATCCTTTGGCTTTTAAGAAGAGATGGTGGATGATAAGAGCTTTGCATCAAACTCCATAAGTAACAACCACCTTTACTGTTCCAAGACAACAACAACCTCAGGAAACAATACAGATACCAAGGTCACCAAAGCTTGTTTCTAGGGAAGAATTACATGCCAAATAGGACACAAATGTTCTAGGATAGTAAACAACATGCATCACAACCTAAGTTTCTAGTGGAACCATAAAATGAGAAAGGAGGAAGTCCTCATCTCCAAAACCAAAACTTAGTGGGTGGTCCTTACCTAGGTCACAATCTCTAGTACCACATGAACATGTATGCATTGAAATTGCACAAGTTACACACATTATTACAAATATGTGTTTTTAAGCTAATTTAAAAAAACTAAGTTTACTCATATTTCTAATCACATCAGACAAGGGACAAAATTGGTTGTAGTCATAACAAACCGATTGTTTTTGACACAAATGTGACTAAAAATTACATGACTAACATGATAAAATATGCTTATTCGAAATTACTAAAATGATTAAGGCTATTAGTTGACATGGCATGGTTATTTTAAACTAAAAGTTATATTATTCATATGAATTTATAATGACATTATGGAACTTTAATATTTTTGAATTACAAGTGAACCCAAAAACATTATCACCTTTGATATGTGATTCAATGTTGTAATTTTTTTTTTAATTTTTGCTTTTGGGCTAACATTATATATAGATTATGTTAAACAACATCATAGGCCTTTGAGTCCACAAATTCGGGATTTTTTACTGAAAAATCCAAGTAAGGTTTGAACCCACAACCTTTTCAACCATACTCCAAGGCATTAACCACTAAGCCATCACTTCATGTGATGACAAAAAATGACATTGCAAAATATATAAACACATATTTTGGAAAAAATGATTGTTTAATATCACTATTTGATCCAATTGATTTGGTAGGTTTATTATTACATTGAACTTTGTAATTTTTTAATTCAAAAATGTGTGTAAATCATAATTATTTTAAATATTCATTAATTAACAAATTCAAATGCATTTTTTGAAACTTTGAATTGAGTTATATATTCAAATATTATTTAAGCACATCTAATTAATTAACTTTCATGAAACTCATTGGTTTTTTTCCATTTCAAAATGTACAACAACTAAAATGGTTTTAAATGTTTAAAAAAATAAAATTTAATGTCTGAAATATAATTATTTAAATAAAAAATTATTTTCAGAATTACATTGATTTGAAAAATTTCTTTAGTTTCAAAATGTGAACAAATAATTAAATCACTTAATTTAGAAGTTCATATATAATGCGTTAGATCTTTGATTGAATTATAATCTATAACTATTTAGGTAAAATAATTTATTATCCTAATCATATTAAACTTTGTAATTCCTTTCAATTTCAGAACGTTTTCAATATTTGTTTAAAAAATTCAAGCAATGTTTTTTTTGTTCGGTTAGAAATTTCACATATAACTATTTGGGTACATTTGGTTTCCTTACTTTCATCACTAACTTCAATTTTATAATAATTTTAATCCAAAGTTTTAGACATTCCATTAATTTAATACTTTGATTTATGCCACATATTTATCAAAATTTAGTTTTTTAACAAAATATCTTTTAAATATCATTACCAAAAAAGTCATTTTTGAAATTATGGTATTAAAATTTATATGCCTCAAAATCTTATGTCAAAATTTGTTTAAAAGTAAAAAATTGAATTCAATGTTACAATGTTTTTGTAGTAATAATGGAATTTATTATGATTTTATAAATTAATTAATTTTTAATTTAAATGAGATGTACATTAGTTTTATTCTATTTTTATTAAATTATAAGACCTTATTTTATTTTATTATTTCATTTTACTCATGTCATTTGATCATAAATAAATAAATAAATGGTGTAATTTGGGGCTAATGTAATTTGGACATATATATGCATTCAATTGATTCATCACAAATAAAAATTAAATCATGTAATTTGAATAATTCAAGATTAGCATGTACATTTAGTTAATTACAATGATTTATTTTCTATAATTTTGATCAAAATAGAAAATAAACTAATATTCCATTTTTTTTCAAAAATTTCCCCTTTCAAATTATTTAGTTTAATAATTATGAATAATAATTGAAATCATGATAACTATATCTTTTGTCATTTTTTTGGTAATCAAGTTTTTAAAATGAGAACATGTTTATTTTTCCATTTTATTAATACAATGTCATTAAAAATAACATTATAATCACATGTGTCATATGAAATATGACTAATTATAGTCATGAACTAGTTGTGTTAATCAACATAGACAAATCCACATGGGCACCCACATTCACCACATGTGTAATATATTGTTTAATATAACTATAATGCTAGATTTTTTAGTCACAACAAACATTGTGTCTTTTGATCTTAGTCATGATGGACACATTTAGTCACTTTAGATTATTAATGTATTCTAAATATTAACAAAATGATCATTTAAAACATGATGCTAGTACGGTAAAAACCATGTTTTTTTTTAGTAGTGACAACATGAAGATCATACATCATTGCCAAGAGGTTTCTATGTAGTAGGAATTCAATATGGAACTTATAAAAGTGTAACACCATTTGTTGAAACATCTAGGGAGGTGCTTTAGTTTTTTAAACACCATAAACATTTGGATCTTTGAGTCAAGAGGCAAAAGAATATCTAAAGGTTGTTGGAATGTTCCAACATCTGGCACATTACAACAAAAAGATGGAGAAAACGATGATTGAACTATTAGGACTTAAACTATAGTGAAACAAACTTGAAGCATAAAAGTTAAATTTGGAAAACAAACCTGAATATGCAATACAAGAAGTGGAATATTTGAAACACAAGATCATAATTCATGAAGTTCAAACAAAGAAGTGTAACAAGCCAAGGAACAACAATTGAACAAGATATAGATGGAGTTATTTCAAGTGAGTAAAAGAAAACACAATGTGGAACAACAATTAGAATCTATGGATAGAATAAAGGAGGAGAAAGATCTATTGAAGTAAAGAGAAGGAGGATTGGAAATATTAAGCTTTGAAAAAACAAACAAATGAATTTGAAGCCCAATTTGTAACATTACAAAAGGATAAGAGTAGTTTGGATCATGTTGTAAAAGAGTAGGAAACAAAAATTTTAAAGCTCAAACAAGATATTAAAATTGTTGTACATCAAAAGAATGATGCATTGTTGGCAAAGGAACAAACACAAGCTACATGTAGTAGGGCAATTTAGTCATTTCAACATGATTCCAAGCATATAAAGGCAATTGTGGATAAACTAAAAGGTATGGAGCCATACTCTTCAAAGCACAGACTTCAAGAGTATAACAATTTGTTCATGCAAAATATTATCTTGAGGACTAAACACAAGTCCATGGAGTTAGGTGCATCGGATATTATGTCTAGCGGAATTTAGTCCAGGATATTCAATAGAAGGATGTTAATGGTTTGTTTAAAAAACATAAAGCATGTGAAGCCAAATACAAGAGGAATCTCAAAGTGTATAAGGAAGCCTATCCATATTTGTTTATGAATCTCCTTTTGTCATTCTAGAAGATAACTTTGTGTAATCAAACATAGAGCAATTTCAAGCAAGCACAAGTGGAGAAGCATCATAGGTATAGTAAGTAGCGCTTGAAGAAATGAAGGGAGGAGATGCAATGGAGAATGACATTGTTGAGCTAGAAGGTGGTCAAATAGTGGAACATACTACATATGTAGCCATAGAAGTGTAGGAACAATTGCTACAACATTAAAAACAACATATTTTATTAAGTACACGACAACACAAATTGTTTCTCACTTTGCAGTTTATGGTATAGCTACTCCAACAAGGGACACTTCTAAAGGAAGGAAATAACGGTCATACAAAGACCATTGAAGAGGTACATCAAGAATTGTATCGACAAATTCCCCATATTCAACCTTAGAATGAAGGGTTATCTATAGCATAGGTGGAACAATCCACAACTTAAAATGTGAATAGTGTAGCACAAAAGGTTACATTGGTGCCTTAAGAGGAACACTTAGTTCATTTAAAACAATTAGAATGATTATGTAGTTGTTCTTTGACAATGCAAATCTATACTTTACTATTCATAGAATTTTGAAGACAGAATCCGGAATACATGAGGGTCATGTTAAGGCCAAAATTGTATTGTCACCATTGAATAGAGTGAACAAAAGTGTAATGTCCCCATTGGATAGAGTGGACACAAGATAGTGTCACTATAAAACAAAGTAGGCAACATGGGATCATCAGTCAACAATATGCCTACTTCGCTCATCCATGTTGCATCATTTTGATTTTTTCAGATCCTATGACTCAAAATCCTCAAAGCCATTCACCATGCATTTTTTTTGTTGTCATGTGGTGAAAATTCGCCACAAATAAAAACACTAAGTAGAACCAATGAAAGCAAGGAGGAGC
>Ga0116227_10003807_pt1 | contig 33208 bp, 15 predicted proteins | sample S1TSphgellanicum_FD_89693 | JGI IMG/M metagenome (GOLD analysis project Ga0116227, IMG submission 89693) | Host-associated microbial communities from peat moss isolated from Minnesota, USA - S1T2_Fb - Sphagnum magellanicum MG | ecosystem: Host-associated > Plants > Peat moss > Unclassified... | reverse complement strand
GGTGTTGGGGTGGGCGGCGGGTGGGGTGTGGTCTGGGTTGCGTGGGGGGCTGTCTCGGTTGGTGCTGCTTTTGCCGTCCTTTCGCCTTGTTTTTTTTTTTTTTTTTTCCTTTCTTTCTTTCGTCGGTGATGGTAGGTAATGGTGGGATTGTAGGATTGGAAACAACTACTTGATAGTGCGATCGGACTTGATTTCCTCTCTTCCTTTCTTTCTCTTTCCCTTTTTCATGCGGTTTCACAGTTTCTAGAGCTTTGCTGCTTCACAATTCATTGAAAAATTTCTAGTTTACTCTGCTGCGTTCGTAACAGGATCTGTGGATGTATCTGGCTTTGCTACTTCACAATTCATTGAACAATTTCTAGTTTACTCTGCTGCGTCCGTAATAGGATCTGTGGATCTATCTGGCTGAAAATCCCTTGTGACGGAACATCATCCTTTCTTGCAGTAGGAAGTGAGGAGCCTTTTTGGATCAGCAAGTAGCCTGGAGCTGATTGCTTGCTTGTTGTCGCTCTCATTCTGTCCTTTGATAGCACGTGAGCAAGTCTTAGAGCAATTCCAGCGGTGCTCAATATGTGACTCTGCAAAAATATTTCTCACATCCAAATGTTAGCTACTGTTTTTTTCCCAACCGCGCCCATAAAACTGAAATCGGGACTGCAAATAGGTGCGAGACTACTGCTAGCAATCCACCTGGACCAATCAAACTATCTAGCCAATCAGAAACAGGAAGCAGTCAGTAAATACGATTTGACTGTACTTGTTAGACCGTTCAAGGGCTCCTCCTCCAGTTCTAAGACGAGAGTCTGAAAGCTGTGCATTTTTCCAGGGTCCCAGCAGTCTTCCTTTCACTGCTGCACCTCATCCAAGATTTCCAGTGCAGAGCCACATACTGAGCGCCGGTGTAGATGCTCCTAGATGAGTAGTGGTAGTCTGGAGCAGATTGCTTCGAAATTGTGTTGTTGCTCCCTTTCTGTCTGGATGAGTGTACGTACGCTCATGCTCTCGGTTCTTCTCTCTCTCTCTCTCCCTTTTCTTTCTCTCCCTTCTTCTGTGATTCCACCAAAGACTGTGATCTGTTGTTTGTGGTCACGGGAATTCTGATCAAGGCTTTGTTTGAGGGAATATATCAGGAAGATCGCAGAAGAAGAGGTGTCCACAATGGGGGAAGAAGAAGCCGCTGCTCCTGCGTCGTCGTATATCCCCAAGAATATCTTGATAACTGGTGCAGCAGGATTCATTGCATCTCATGTTGCCAATCGCCTGATTCGCACCTATCCGCAATACAAGATCGTGGTGCTAGACAAGCTGGGTTATTGCTCCAACCTCAAGAATCTTTCACCTGCCAAGGCCTCCAAGAATTTCAAGTTTGTGAAGGGTGACATTGGGAGTGCGGATCTTGTCAACTACCTACTCATTACTGAGGGTATTGATACCATCATGCACTTTGCTGCCCAAACTCATGTTGATAATTCATTTGGCAACAGCTTTGAGTTCACACAGAACAACATCTATGGGACGCATGTGTTGCTTGAGGCTTGCAAAGTGACGGCATTGTTCGCCGCTTCATTCATGTGAGCACAGATGAGGTGTATGGAGAGACAGAGGCTGATGCGGTTGTTGGAAACCATGAAGCATCACAGCTGCTTCCTACAAATCCTTATTCAGCCACCAAGGCTGGTGCTGAAATGCTGGTGATGGCATATGGCCGATCATATGGGCTGCCTGTCATCACCACACGAGGCAACAATGTGTATGGACCTAACCAGTTCCCTGAGAAGCTCATACCCAAGTTCATTCTTTTAGCCATGCAGGGGAAACCCCTCCCTATCCATGGAGATGGATCTAATGTGCGCAGCTACCTTTACTGTGAAGATGTGGCTGAAGCATTTGAGGTGGTGCTGCACAGGGGTAATGTTGGCCATGTTTACAACATTGGCACAAAGAAGGAGCAAACTGTTCTCAATGTTGCTAGAGATATATGCAACATCTTCAACCTTGACCATGAGAAGTCTATTCAGTTTGTGGATAATCGTCCTTTTAATGACCAGCGCTACTTCTTGGATGATGCCAAACTGAAGGAGATTGGATGGCAGGAACGCACCACCTGGGAAGAGGGCTTGAGGAAGACATTGCAGTGGTACACTAGCCACTCTGACTGGTGGGGGGATGTTTCAGGAGCACTTGTTCCCCATCCGCGCATGCTCTCCATATCTGGGGTTGAGAAACTTGCTGACCTTCAGAAAGGCCCTGAAAGTAAGGCTGATGTAGAAATTACCAATACCTCAGAAGAGTGTCCACCTATGAAGGGTAATGGGCACGGGATCAGGAATGGTACCCTTATTCATCAGGTGAATGGTGCCCCAAAGCAGGCATTAAAGTTTCTGATCTATGGACGCACTGGCTGGATTGGTGGTCTTCTTGGAGAAATATGTCAGAAGCAAGAAATATTGTATGAGTTTGGATCAGGCCGGTTGGAGAATTGGGTGCAATTGGAGGCAGACATTGCATCCACAAAGCCCACTCATGTGTTCAATGCTGCAGGTGTCACAGGGCGGCCAAATGTAGACTGGTGTGAAAGCCACAAGGTTGAAACCATCCGTGCAAATGTTGTGGGTACTCTGACATTGGCAGATGTTTGCAAGAAGAACAACTTGCTGCTAGTTAATTTTGCAACAGGGTGTATCTTTGAGTATGACAAGACTCACCAGCTTGGCAGTGGCATTGGTTTCAAGGAAGAAGACACACCAAACTTTTTTGGTTCATACTACTCCAAGACCAAGGCCATGGTGAGTGAGTGCTTGGACAACTGCACATGCTCTACCTTTGTTGTTTGCACCTTGCTTAATTTGATGCAGGAATGAGTTAATGTATTGTACATGCCTGGACTGAGAATGGTTGTGTATTATGAAACTCTTAAGACTATTTGAATCTGCCACCTTGTAATCCATGAGAAACTGGATTCAGACAATCACCTTGCCTGTGAAAAGCTAACCAGTGGGAATATCTGGGCTGAGGATTCTCTTTAGCCTACATTTGCAGAGCATTCTTGTATTTAGACCTCGTAATCTGTACACCATGACTATGAGCTGAAGAAATGAGTGGTTCAAAGTCTCCCTACAGATGGCCAGTATTACTAGGTTCAAATGTATGTCTTGACTGTCTGCAATTTTATGGGCTAAGGAGTCAGGGATGTCCTGAGCTACATGAATCCTGTGCTCTTGAAGAGAACTGCATGTCTCTAATGTGGAATTCTGACTCTACTTTGTATACTGGACAGGTTGAAGAACTCCTGAAAGAGTTTGACAATGTGTGCACCCTGCGTGTGCGGATGCCCATCACTTCAGATCTTCAGAACCCACGAAATTTCATCACAAAGATTTCCCGGTATCAGAAGGTGGTGAACATTCCCAATAGCATGACAATCTTGGATGAGTTGCTGCCTATTTCCATTAAAATGGCAAAGCGAAATTTGCGGGGAATCTGGAATTTTACCAACCCAGGAGTGGTGAGCCACAATGAGATTTTGGAGATGTATCGGCAGTACATTGACCCAACATTCTCATGGAAGAACTTTACTCTGGAAGAGCAAGCAAAGGTCATCATTGCAGCTCGGAGCAACAATGAACTTGATGCATCAAAACTGCACCAGGAGTTCCCTGAGATGCTGCCAATCAAGGAATCTCTGATCAAGTATGTATTTGAACCCAACAGGCGGGTTCACAGCAAGTAAGAAAGATTGAAACCATGATCCCCCCTTTGTTATGTATATGCCAATAAGTTGCAGAAAATATCATTCTGGACAAATGGCACAAAATTTATTGGAGCAAGGTCCACAAACAAGTGGGTAGTAATGGGCCAAGTCCCAATTTTTGTGTTCAGTGTAGCAGCTCCACAATAGACAATTTTTAGTGTTGGTGTTGATCACCATTATTCTTGGAAATTTAACATTGTCTGCCTAGCAAATAATCTGGGCATTTTAATTTTAGCTTGTTCAATTGAATCTCAGGTCAATACAGGAATTGATATCAATTGATATCTAGGAAATACAGGATGTAATTGGAGCAAGCTGTGTTGAATGAGTTGTAAGAGCTATGCTTATCATGTGTGCTAAGGCATCATGGCTCTTCACTATTTATGCAATTCAATCTATGATTCATTCACTTTTGAATTTGGAGTACTAACATGGAACTCCCACACTGGTACACTGAATGTGTGTCTGGAGTCTCATGGAACCGACAAGATCATAGATATCCTTAGTGGACCAACAGACTTCAATGCCAACTGGAACTACGCAGCTTGAAGTATAACTTATAGACTGTATGTGACTGCATGTCAGTGTACTCCCTCACAAGGCTTGGCATTCTTCCTTGCCGACAACTTGCCACCATATGGCAAGTCCTGTGTCAACAGAATCAGAAACCTTGTTTCTGTCAAATATTTGCATTCACAAGCAACCAAAGAGGTTGTCACAAACAAGATATGAAAAAATGAAGTGTCTTAGTGCAAAAACGGCTGCAGTTTTTCTGCGAGCACCTCCTCCTTGACATCTAGGAACTTGAGCGGCCCTATCGATGGCACAAATTGGTCTTCAGAGCGGACATGCCCCACTCTCAGGTTCGCGTTGTCCACCAAAATCCTTCAATGCCAACTGGAACTACGCAGCTTGAAGTATAACTTATAGACTGTATGTGACTGCATGTCAGTGTGCCTGTCAGTGAGCATGTTGGTCTGTTGTTCTGGACGGCACAATGCATTCTGAAGAAACCGAGTTTGGTCTTTCTCTACACTGGCTTCACAACCCTAGTAGCTACCAAGTGCATTACCTACTTACCTACCTGCATAGTAACCATGGATATTTCCTGCCTTCTTATCTATGTTACTTGATCCTCTCTTAAGATTTCTACAGAGGTTATCACTCAGGTATGCATCCTTGCATAGGATTGGCTGGCCATAGCATCACATCCTTTGCAAAGGATTGTTGACCATAGCAAATCATATTTGTGAAGGTCTAATGCAGCATGTCAGGCATCAGTAGTACTTAATCCGATGATGAAGAGCATCTCCACCAACACACCATATTTGGGCCCTCAATGAAGGTTTACCACATCCACCATAGTGTTAATTATTCCCCTATCCTCACCCATAAACATGAAAAATTGCACAATATAATGTGAGATTATTTAAACGCCAACACATCCATATTGGCCGATATGTATGGATAGCCATCAATAAAAAAGCGGTCATGATTTCTAAGGGCCCTTTTGAAGATCCTTGTATCTATCAGTATCTCCCAGGTTTGCCCAAATTCTTCATAGGCACACACAATGGCCTGCACCTGGCACAATCCATGAATTCCCCTCTTCATTTTTTTATCATCACTTCTTTATCATCCAATTTTTCCTTTATTGTTCACAAGGTCTTTTACATTGGATTAGAAGTGAAATGCAACAACCTTGCAAACAACAAAATACTGGTGGATGAAATGGTGAAAGCAGTGGGTGAAATCCTCACGGCAGTGGATTAAATCCTTGCTGTTCACCGTTCTACCCTAATGCTGGCCCTACTAGAACCAGTTATCACCTGACGGAACTGCATCTCACTCTCCAAGGATCACCGCATTCCAACTGGAGTGAACCAGCACCCAACACAGCACACCATGCAATCTATCTATGAAGCAAGCTAGTTTGTTTGTTTTGTTTGTACCGCTGAGATCCACCCAACCAGGATGCTTCAGATCGTGTTCTTGGTCTCTTTGGAAAGCTCTCCACGAGGAGGGGTGCATGGGCTTGGTTCCATGGCGTTTGGACCAGTGTTGGCTGGTTCCCCGGTTCTAGTGGGAACCACCTGTTCCAGTTTGCATCATTTTCCAGGTGATGGTTTCGGTTGGGTTCTGGTTCCCTTTTTTTTTCAAAAATGGGACTCAATTCTGGTTTCATTTTTTCAATTAGGGGGGTCAGTTCTGGTGTCAGTTCTTTTTTCATTTTTCAAGTTAGACTGATTTTGATTTTCAGTTCCATAACCTTCGGTTTCTGTTCCAACATCCAAATTTTAGAATGAACAATGCAAAAGTATTAAAAAATTGAAGTTTTTATTCCAAGGGTGAAAAGAATATTACAATTTTTTTCAACTACAAACTGGCTTATTTCTAAATTCTGAACCCTAATCTACACTAAATGGTTATAGAGGATCAGAACAGTTTTTTTTCTGTCATTGCTATGTGGTTCCACGACTAAGGTTCCCAAAATTGTAATACCACTTGAAATGGCCTCTTGTCACCTTGAAAGCCCCCCCCCCCCAAAAACTGCCTATAATCAAATCCCCAAAAAATACTACATCAAGATGCAAAAAACTCTTATTTCAGCCCAAAAAAACCCTATTTCGACCATAAGAAAACCATAATTCAGACCTCTAAAAAAACCCTGATCCAACTCACAAAACCCTATTTCAGACCCCTCTCCCCAAAGGATATATTTCAAACCTCTCAAAACCCTAATTCAGACCTAAATTCAAAATGGTTTCAAACCCTACAAACCCTAATTCAGCCCCACATTTCAGACCCTCAAAACCCTAATTCAGACCTGAATTCAAGATTATTTCAAACCCCAAAACTGCCCAAAATCCTTTTGAGTGTTGGTATTTTTTAAAATGCACAAATTTTTTGGGCAGAAATGAAAAATTTCTTCAACTATATGGTGCCCAAAATTATTGAGCAGCATACAAATTCCCTAAAGGCCAAAAAATTTCAAGCATCAGGATTGTTTTAGAGTGCCCAAAATTTTTGAGCAGAAATGAAAAATTTCAACCTTTATAATCTTCCCTGGCAGCCTACAAATTTTAAAACTGTAGGACTCTCCCAAATCTTTTCAAGCATCAAGATTATTTGGGTTCCCAAAATTTTGACCGAAAATGATTTTTTTCAACCTATATAATCTGCCCAAAATTATTGGGCAGAAAAAATTCTCAAACTAACAATTTTTTTTGAGCCTACTGGAAAACATTTCTCAAGAATTTTCCAGAATGCCCAGTTTTTTTGGGCAACACAAAAAAAAATTCCTAAGTTTCCCCAATCTGCACAAACTTTTGGCCTTGTTGGGAAAACCCTTCAATATGAACTGTTCAAGGTAGGGTTAAATTAATCCCCATATTACTATTTTATCTATTCCCTTTGTGTGAACAACACAAGAATTAATTTACTCCTTATATTTTAGTCATTTTAACTTTGGAATCAAGAGAGGATTAAATGAAATAAAAATATCCTTACCAACCCTTGGTGTGAATCCAAGGTTATATGTGTAAAATCCTTCTCATTCTTAAGGAGTAATGTATAAGACCTAACAACCATGCTTGCTCTCCTTAACTTTCTAATTTACATATGTTTAACCATGATTAGTTCACTCACTCGTGGGGTTGGACTCAAAATACGGGGTTGGACTCAGCTATCACATTGTCATCTTAGGTCCCTTATTTTGAAAATACCCCTACCATGCGGCTTTACCCTATGCATTAAGGCCGCGGGCATAATCATACACTCATTATAGTGATTAGAATATGTTAGTTGAACATGATTTTTATTTAAAATTGTTGAATGTGCCACCCTAGACCTTAATGCCATGGAATGGCCTTGCCCTTGCCCTTGCACATTATGGTGGGTGTGTCACCTAGCTCACCCTAACATGCTTACTTGTTGCCTTACCCAAAATAATGGGCAAGGGCTTGACCAACATAATGGGTTGGGCCTTGCCCATTCCGTATTACACATCAATCCCTTGTGAAAATCTTGGATTGCTTATTAGTTCACAAGATACAACTAGTGTTGTTTAATTTTGATTTTTAGTTGAATTTGGTTTTGATTCTTGGGCTAGCTATTGGGTGGCATTAGCCATGTAATTGTTATTTGCATCTTCATTCTCATGAGGGATGGATATTGGCCAGTAACCGGATTGAGTGCGCGGCTACCCTGCACGCTGTGGCTGGCTACGAATTCAGCATAATCCAGTCCTTCGTAGGTGGAATGGCCCCCGTCCCCACTTTGGTGCCCTCAAATAACAAAAGGCCCACTGGACTGGACTTGCCTTTCCTCGCCGAGGGAACCGGTTGGTCCACCAACAGGAGTCGTTCATGAGAGCAGAGAAGAGGAGAAAAGGAGAAGCAGAAGAGAAAAGGAGAGGAGAGGAGAGGAGAGGAGAGAAGATGGCGCAAGTACGGGCAGTCATAGCAGTGATCGTGGGCGTCGGAGGAATTGTGAAGTTGATGAGTAATTTGTTGGCAAATAGCAGGAAGAAACGCTTGGTGCCGCGATTGGAATTCAATCAGGAAGGAGGGATTACGTATGTGGAGACCTTCGGGGATTATGTCGGTGAGCAATACTTCCCTTTACCTTCTTCTTCATCTGCTTCTGTCTCCTTCTTGACTCAGATCGTGTCACCCATAGCTCGATGGCTATGCCGCTCATATACGTTGTCTTTTGGCTGGGCTTGTTGTCGTTGTTGGCAATTCCGTGGAATGACGGAATGAGCAACCGGATCTGATTCATTCCATCGCGGTAAGTATTGTGGATTATTGCTGTTGCGTTGCCGACTTCTCTGGCCCTCCTTGCAAGCTTGAGATTTTAAAAAAATTTATTCATTTATATTTTCCATTCTTAGTCGACAACCTTAGATTGGCCTGGAATAGAGTGTAGTGTAACCTCCTGAGGTTCCTGTCATTTGCAGAAGAGATTGTAGTTGTGTATTGCATGATGAGAAAAAATTGTGTAATCCTGTCTCTAACTCCTTATGGTGTCAAAATGAGAGGAAAAAGAATGCGGCTGCAAAGCATGTGTGAAGAAGTCCTGTTACATCATGTACCTTATCAAGAATGTGCAAATCATGGAGATAGACTTTTGTTGTGAAGCATGAAAACACGAAAAGGAAAAAATATTTTTGTCTGAGAAACTTGGAAATCCTTCCATTCTAACACTTTTAGCACATTGATTTTGTTTGAAGCGTGGCATAACAACCCTAAACCCTCAACTGTACAATTCAAGGCTTCTGGAGGTGTTGGATGCCATGGTCTTTTTGGTGGCCTTCTATTCTAACCAGTTGTTATATGGGAGTTTGATGTCAGTCTAAAAGATTGTGATATGTGTTTGTGTGATGACAAAGTGCGACAGTTGCAACTTAATAGTAAAATTGCTACTGCCAAGAATGTGGCCAAGGTTGCAGAAGACTATCTAAAGGGTGATAAATCCTCAGCTGATGACAGTCGTGAGAATGCCTGCATGCTTGTCTATGGTTCAAGCAAGGATGAGTCTGAAGAGAAGTGGCTGTATCATGAACTTTTGAAGGAGCTGGATGCCTGCATGCTGGCTTACTTCAGCTTTCATTGGAATCATGCCTCTGCTCTCCTTGAACATGTAGGTGTCTCATCCATGGCTTGCTTTGCATGCCTTCAGGAGTACTCTTTCAGCACAACCAATTACTTCTGCAGTGTCATTTATCGTGGTCTCTGTCAGGCCATTGTCCTTAGGCTGCTTTCTTGTGTACACTTCTGGAATGCTTTCTTCAAGTGCAGGCATAACTCAGTAGATTATTAAGTGGAAATTCTTTGTCCTTGCACTGATGTGGTGGGCATGGAGGGTGCAGCTGCTCGATGATGGTTCAAGTTTACACGAAAAGTTTCGCAGAGCTGTTCTGTCTGTTACCAGGTACTTGCCAAGGCAGTTAAGTCTCTTTTGTTGGCGAAGATTGCGTACTGGCCAATAATTCCAAGCTCATGGGCTCTTTCTAAGTTGTTTGGCTCACAAATGGGTAAACCCTGGACAATCCCACCCCCAGTGAGCAACAAATATCAGAAAGAAGGCACATGTCTGCATTGTATTCATACGGCTTTGTGATTTATATGTGCAGATTGTAATGTGTTGATGCATTCAGTGATAAACCCACCTGATATGGAATGTCTTTAGCAAAAAAATCACCTCTTGGTTGCCTGCATCTAGGCAACAAATAAAAAGTGTAACAGCAGAGCTTTTCCAAGTTGAGGACAAGCTTATGTGTTCCTCTTGCTTAGATTTGCCATCCTCATTTTCTGCGTACAAGACTTGATCAGGTTTGAGGTGAGGTAATTCCTATCAAAAAGTGGGTGCATACTGAACATATTTGCTGATGCAGAAAGGAGCGGCACCAGAGAATATTGCATTGTTTGAGTGCAAAACGAAAGTTCTCAACACTGGTTGAGGAGCTCAAGAAAATAGCCTACCCAAAGCCCTTGGTCCCAGATGCCGGCAATGTCATGGTTCCCGCACACTCATCAGTGCGAAGCCCTGTGTTACTTCTCATGGGTGGTGGTATGGGTGCTGGAAAGAGTACTGTTGTCAAGGAGATTCTTAAAAGGTACATCTTAATCTTTGATACTCATCTGGCAAGAATAGGAGCCCACAAAGATCATGGCTCCATTAGAATCCTGATTTGCACTGGTGAGGTGAAGTCTGCTGTGAAAGACAAGAAGCTGTTATCCAAGGCTTATTTAGTTGAAACTTTATTGGTTGGCTGGTACAGCTCATTCTGGTCAGGAGTGGCAGGTGAGGTAGTAGTTGTGGCAGCAGATGCATTCAAGGAGACAGATGTTATATATCAGACGCTCCAATCAATGGATGATGTGGTGGGGACTGCTGAACTTGTAAGTGATAATCTGATTATTGAGACCAAATGATGGATGTGATATGTGGATGAGTGGGAAGTCATGTGGTTGTATAGGGGCTCTAGGTGCCAATCAGGGCAGGAATGTGCAAAACCTGTCCAGCAGTAGTTTTGCGGTTGCTGAATAAGAGGTGGGTTGTGGTATGTAGCTATTTGCTGCCAAGTTCTGCGGTTGCTTGTGTGAAGAGTGGCAGAAGGCAGTTCACACTTGATTTACTGAACTGATGTTGCTGGCCATTTAGCTTATGCTTCGTTGTAAGACAATATGCAGAACAAGATCAGGAAAGGGTGAACCATTGGGAGATGGATGTAGTGACAAGACCTGGTCTGTCAGGTCATTTCTTTGATCCTGTTTGGCATTGTTGAACAAGATGACTGGGTCACTTCTTGTTTCATAAATTTTGAGAGACAGAAGTAGCTACAGAGGTGATGTGGTACTGCTGCAAGCAATTGCAGGGTGGCACTGCTCACCCCAAAAGTCAAAAACTCTTGTCAGGGAAATGGTATTTATTATGAGTGAAATGTGCTGACCAATACATATGACCTTGTTGATGGGCTGTCTGGGGCAATGTAGGTGCAGCAGTTCTCAACTGATGCAGCATCATCATTGCTGGTGGCAGCATTGAATGAAGGACGTGATATTATCTTTGATGGAACCATGTCATGGGAACCATATGTGCTCCAAACAATCGCCATGGTCCGAGATGTTCATCGTAGGTACACTCTTTCTCTTCCCCCAATCAGTTTTCTAGCTCTCTTTGAGAGTAAGTCCCTTCATCATCCCTAGAGTTGATCCAACTTTCATTTGTGAAGATTGTAGGTTGCCTTGTTCAAAAACTGCTAGACAGGCTGTCCCAAGGTCAACTTGGTGTCCCACTGTTGAGTTTTCTACGACGCAAGTCCAACCTGAGATTGTAGGTAAGTCAAGTAGTGGGTGCAGTCACAAGAGTCTGTATAGTATTTAATACATCATTTGGAAGCAAACTAATTCTGTATGAATTTCAGAAGCCTGAAAAGCAAGCCGTGATGATGTCCGAAATAGCAGCAGAATTTACACTCTTGATAAACAGTGTAGAGTGAAGTGTGAACTAGTGCACACAAGGTGTGGTGTGCTTTTGCAGATGCTATCGGATGGGCCCTGGGTACCATGAAGAAAAGGATGGAACTGTTGTTGAAAGATACTGGGAACCAGTACCAGATGGTGCAGACACATGTTTAATTCCCAATGGTGATGTGAGTGCAAAGCAAATTGGGGAGCGAAGACCATACCGTATTGAGTTTGTGGGTGTCACATGTGATGCGCACCTGGCAGTGGTGCGGGGTATGAGGTGACTGGCAATCCTTACCTCTATCTGTATTCTATTTGGCTGGTATCTTCTTCTTCAACTAATTTTGTGTTTAGGAATGGATATTGTGATTGGTTGATTGCTTGGAGGCCACTTAGAAGTCAGTTCTATGGTTTGAAGAGTACTTGATCTGTAGCAGTTCTCACAGCAGATTATGTTCATCTGATTGCATCTAGATTCTGCAAATCATTGGAGGAGCTGCTGTCTACATGATGAGTGACTGATTTCTCCATTGACATAACAGAAGCTTGTGGTGCACTTGGACACTGTGCCAATTCAAGAGTCTGAATCATTTATCTAATCTGTTACCTGGATTTGTAGGAGGACAATATTGACAAAGAGAGGAGTCCCCATTAGAGCGCAATTGCGATCACACAAGCTGTTTGCCAAGTCTCTGGATAGGTATATTGAGATGGTGGACCATGCTAAGATTTTCTCCACCACAGAAATGTATGAGCCTGCACAGGTAAATGAGACCACTTTCTAGCCCCCCTTGTCAAATAAACCCCAACAAAAATACTCATCCCAATTACTGTATCATGATTTGATCTTTGTTGAATTGGGTTGTCTGAATCAAGGTGTAAGATCTAGATCACTGAAGTGTAGACCACAACAATGACAGGCAAGCAAAGAAATTTGTGGCCTTAATAAGCCCTTGATCCCCAGATTGTTGTATTTCCCCTGAATTCTGTCTCTTCATTGTAGCAAACATCTTGACTGAGTCTTGCCACTCCTTCAAGAAATGCAACAGAAACTCAGGAATTCAGATAGTCGTGTAACTGTTTGCCTCAAATTTGGGCAGGTTTTACATTCTTATCTGCACCCACCATCAGGAGCTGTTGAAGCCACTGGGGAGTCATGGCAGCTAGTCACTGCTATTCATGAAGGTGGTGGTCTGATACTTTGTGGGTGACACTCATAGGGTTATGACCACACTCATTCTCGTTGTGTTAGTTTTGCTTATGCTGGAACTGAAGCGTTATTGTGGAGTTATGTCACTGTTATTGTGGAGCTTATGTTCCAGTTATTGTGGAGTTTTCTCTGCAATCTGATAGATGTATTCCAGTGAATTACAGAGCACAATGGATTGAGAAATCCAAAAAACTTATGTTGATGTCTGTGCTTACTAAAGACAGCACTTTTCAAGAAATCCAGGAGCCATAGATGGTATAATCCCAGATGATGATTACATCCCAGGTTTTTAAAAGTTTGAAATGCATATTTCTTCATGCTTCTTAGGCCTTAGACCATTTAAACATGATTTGATGGAAAAAAAGAAGGCCTGATGATGTGTGTTTTGCCAATGGGGACCTTTATCAAGAAATGAAATAAGCTCAGTGGAATCAACTCATTAACTCTCTAATATGCTGTGTTAATGTGCTCCCAAAAACCACTGTCCCAATTTTCCCAGATGATTGGATACAAGGATGGGCAAGGAAAGAGATTGCTGGTGGACATTGAGACATACCCTGCTATTGCACAGCTGACAGAGCTCAACATGGATGGTGGATCAGTGGAAGAGCTGTACAGTGGCTCCTGTTGGAAGAAGGGCCACCACTGCAACCAAATGTGGCACACGTTGGTATGTGGAAGTGAGAGAGAAAAGCGCCAGGCTGCATTGCGTATAGCAATTGCTGCCAATCTTGCTGCCACTTCAAGTGAGCCAATCTAGCCATTGCTTTTTCAGCAGCACAAACCTCATCTCTCTCCATCATCATCTACAAGTCATCATATCTGTCACTCCTGAGAAAATTCCAAAGAAAAATGTCAGTTTGTTAGAGATGTAACCTGAATAAGATTTAATTCCTCAAAACCAACTTAGGCTCTGCATTGATGTGCACTATCAGTGAGGATCAACTTTGTTTTTTCCTCTTCTTATGTTCCCATACATTGTACAATAGTTCATCATTATTTATGTCAATATAGAATTTAATTCGAATTAATATAAATATCATGGGCACTTGCCTTTTCATATCCATGTTGGTGGATAGGGAAAAGGAGTGAGGTAGTTATATGGACAGGAGATTGTTATTAAGAAAGGATTTCAGTAGTTATTAGGGAGATAGTTAGGCTTGGAAATGAGGTTGTTGTGTCAATAATTTTCTATGGAATTGTCAAGGGATGACCATATGAAGGATTATGCAAAATCAATTGTTCAGGGACGACCATATGAAAGATTATGCAAAATCTCCCATATATACCAGTTCCTTGAAATTTCTTGTCACTGGAGTAAAATCATGTGAGGAGCTGGTGTGGATTTAGGTTGGACCTGGAATTCTAGATCTACGATTGGATTTGCCAAATGCTTGTGTGTTAATTGTGAAGTCAGAGTCATAAAGACAAGTATGAGGCTAATATTTGCTCGGGTCATACCTACTTCGTAGAGATTCATTGATAGATGTGATGCATGTACCCATGTTATATGTATCAGGGCATAGGGTACCAGACCAGCATTTGAGTAGGAGTTAGGACTGACTCATATGAGAAACAAGTCAGTGTTGGTACCAAAACCAGCACAGAGCTTTGAACACTTGTGGTGATGTTGCAATAGAAAGCATAGGAAAAAGAAGTGCTACTTGTGTGTTGATTTAACAAAGTAACTCTGTTCTTGCTTCATATAGTCCCAGTCATTTCTTCTGGTCCCAGTTTAAGGGTTTTGAAATGACTGGGAGCCATAGTTCTTTGATTCTGATGTTTTTTTCTTGAAAGAACAATGAATTGGCGGTGGTTCTCTGATTCTCAAAATAATTTTGAAACAAACCACAGAACTGGCAATTCTTCATGAATTGAAATAACTGCACAACACTGGTCATTACCTGGTGTGAAAAACTGGTAGCATTTTGCTTTTAAAACAGATGGCTGCGATTTTATTTGGCACCTTGTTTGGCATAAGGTGCCTCCTTTGGTGAGGCACAAATTTTACTGAGGGTAAGGCCAACCTCCATATATAGACTTAGAAATGTTTTAAACACTTCTTTATGATTCCCTTGTTGTATGTTTTAGTTTTCTTTTGTCCCAATATTTAAGTTCCTTGAGGTTGATTGACCTTTGGGGAAGCTAATTTCTTTGATTGGCTTGAAGTTCATCTCTTTTGCATAACCACATATGAATTTACCCACGTCTATTTAATTTGAAAATTCATAGCATTTGAAATGCTAAGAAGAATTAGTTTTGCCATAATTCAATGTCAGAGACCCTTTTTCTTCATTTTCATTGCTCACAGTTTGACAATTTTCAACTGCATTGCCGCATCCAAGTACTCTCACAAGCAATTACATTCTCTCACTTTTGATGATAATGTTCGGGATGCTTGACAGAGGGTGGGTTTATATGTTGACAGTTGCTGGGTTTGCAGTTTGCATGCATGTTATTGTTCTTAGTGCATCTCCAGCTGTGCTCAGTATGTGATCCAGCACAGTAAAATTGGAGGAAGAAAAATGAACATATGGCCGGTTCTGCTCAGGAAAATAGTTTTGGCTCAACATAATTGCACAGTTTGCAAGAGCTGGTAAATGGCGCAACAACAATGTGCACCTGTAGGAAAGTGTGTAACAGATATGATCTGACAGCTTCTCAGTGTTTCTGATTAGCTCATCATAATGATTGGTCCAAGTGGTTTGCTATTAGTAGTCCCCCACCTATTTGCTGTCCGAGTTTCAGTAATATGGGCGGGGTTCCAGAAAAGTAAACAAAACTATAATTTGGATGTGAAAAATAATTTTGCAGGGGCACATACTGAGCACCTTTGGAGATGTTCTTACTCAATGTGACGTGACAATAGATGTGAATTTCCCTGCGAATGAACCAACAGCCACCAGCACACCATGGGAGGATGGATGGTGGGTGGACAAGGGACACTTTCCTATTGGGTTAGATTTTCACACCTGACTAACCATGGTGGTTTTAGATTTATGGGTGGGGTTGCAGGAGGAATTAACAGTGCTCCTTGAGTTCACTAATTCCTCTTGTGGATGATAGCTACTGTGGGCTACATAACAAAATTGAGAAAAAACCAAAAAAAAAAACACTAGATAGGTTACCAAGTGAAAGAGGACATCAACTCAGTTGGAATTCATTCCAACTTTTTTTTGGACAAATTTTCACCATTTTGTGAGAAAAAAGGACCAACAACATCAACAAATGCTTGTTTTGGGGGAAAAAATGACCTGTATTTGCTGTATTTTCAAATAATTTTTTTAAAAATTACAAGATTTCTCTACCATAGGCTCTAGTAGGTAGCCACAACATAGAAGGATTTAAAGAATAAATCTATCGCTAGATCTGGCTAAATCTTGTTGTTAATGATTGCTAGTCTAGCAACATCACAAAACCAAAAAATAAAATAAAATGGTTCATGCACATGAATGTTTTTTATGTCAGTTTTTTTAATGCAGCCAAAGTGACAATAATCCATAGAAAGATTTAGCCAAATTTGATTACAAAATAAACATGAAAATATTTTTTTTGAAAACATCCTTTCATATTTTTGGCTACCTGAATTTTTTTCATAATTTTGATTGAATCCTGGCTATTGAAAATCTCAAAAAACTTACTTGATTTTAGCACTTTTTTGCTTTTCATTTTGCTTTAAATGGCTACACATAGCCAGCAGAAAAAAGGCTCATCCACACTGACTTATAACAGGCTTCCAATGGATGGTGCATTGCTGGCTGCTGGAACATTCCAATTACAAATTTTCTAGAACCACTCTCAACCAAATCTTGCTTTATTAGACAAGTTCAAGGACAGAGGACCCAACTTGATGCAACCCTGCAAAACTTTATTCAGAAGGCACCAAAGATTTGGAAAGAATGTACAAAGGAATAAGAAAAAGGGAGAATTTCCCAGGACAGCAAGTTAGCTCAAACTAGATGTCAAAATCTCTCACCATGTCAAGCCAACTTCCTCTCACAAGCCTTTGGGTCCCCACCATGGAACCCACAACAGACGAGAGAAGAGTTCCTAGTTTTCTAAAGGGGGTACAGTAAGTAAGGGTTACAACTACGGCAAGTGGAAGCTGGCATGTTTGGGGAGCATGTTATGTTGACACCATTGCATCACAACTTTTTTTTAAAAAAAAAATGAGAACTCCGAATTGACTTGCTTTTTTTTTTGGGGGTCATATATGGTGATAGATGAGAAGGCTCATCTGTGTTTCTCGACTCTTCACTTTCAACAAGACTTACTTTGGCTCTCCAAGATGATGTGATGTAGAGGCTCGAAAGAAAGCCGAGTACAACTACATATTACATTGCTCTTTGGGTCCCACATTCTATCTATCACAGCCATCTCAGTGTCCGAAGGTCACGGGTACCCACTAGTTCTATCTATCACACATAGAGATTTGCCACATGGAAATGAAATTCCTTCCAGTTTTGCCCCCCTTGCAATAATACTACAGTTCTTTCACCCAGGAAAAACCTTCTACCACTCATTAGAGTTATCTGTAAAGTAATGAAAAAACAGAGTGAAAACCCTGAGTTTGGTCATAAACCGGGTGAGATTCATGAAAAGCCTGCCAAATTTCCTTACTTTGCAGATACCACTGAAAGAGGGGTTAGGGGGGTGCAAGGAGGACCAAAGACAGGGTGAAGACAGGATGGATTTATGGATTTCTCTATTATCATCACCACCCCAGCTTGGAAACTAACCCCACATCTGGATTTTGAGTGCAGGTTCTGTCACTTTTCAGGGTAAAGCCCCACCAAGGTCAGGCGCATTTCCAAAATAAGGGGCCTAAAACAGGGTTCTAGTAGAGTCTAGCATTTTGACCCGCATTTTGGGCACTTTGCGAATGTCTCCTACTCAATGGGCTATACACCCAACATAGAGCATGAGACAAATTGTTATCGTGAACTTAGGCTTGCTTTAACACTAGGAGTCAGGGGTCAAAAAAAACTTGGGGCCAACTTTGAGCATTTTTGGGTTGCAAATTGGCCCCCAAGTTACTAATAGATGCTAGAACATTGATGTCAGAATATTAATAAATGCTGGAACATTGGCCCCAAGGGTTGCAAATTGGCCTCCCAAATTTGATGATATCCTTTTTTCAGCCTTGGGGCCAATAGAAGGCCATAATGTTCAGCATTTACTAGACACTTGGGGCAGATTGAAAAGTTTTTTTCTATGCCAACCTTGACTCCTAGTGTAAAGCCCTTGGGGCTGATTTCAACTTTTGCACCAATAGGAATGCTGGATTTGGGTTAAACATTGGCCCTGACTCCTAGTGTAAAGGGGGCCTTAAATATATGAAGATTCATCACCAGGTGTATGAGAGAGAGAGAGAGGGTTCCTACACCTACTCCTTAAGAGTGGGAGGTATCTTGCACCCCATATGTAAGCATAATTTCCTCTTTTCAAGGAAGGATATTCACCAATATAAGTTGCCCTCCAAATAGTCTAAGAAATTTCTCCTGAATGCTTTATGCTATATTGACAAAAATGCTGATTTGAGGGAAGTGAAGGTTGGGGAGGAACCAAATAATTATTTGTAGCATAATTTGCACTCATAAAACATTTGGAGAGAATTTTTAGTGTATTTGGAGGGCACCTTATATTGTGGAATGTATTTCTTACAATTTAAGAGAGATATTATGCCTATTCTTTAGTATGCATTAGAGAAGTTACACTTGTTAGTAGTTGTAAGAGCCCTTCCTCTCCTATGCTTCATACTTATGTTTAGGTTTGTGATAACTTTTGTGTCATGCTCTGCCATAGGTAAACCCTAGGGTGAGATATTTCCAAAATGCAAGGCTGAACTCAACTATTAGCTCATCTTAGGCCCCTTATTTTGAGAATGCTTGCACTTTAAGGTTTTACCTTACACATAATCTTTATATTAAGGCACCTCCTATGAAATGGCCCCCAAAAGTAGAGGAGTACCCTCACTTGGAAAAAAAATCTCTTCTGGATTTGGCACTTTATCCTTATACACTTTACATTTTATAATTGGAAAAAATCTAAATTTAATAGATGGACAATGTCACTATTATTAACAAAATGGATCAATGTGAAAACTAATTGACTTTATATATTAACATTTGTGTTGTTCATGAAACCTAGATCCATCTAAAAAATGGGATTTAGTGATCTATGGTCATGGGGGACACTAGGGTTTCAAGAAATTAAAAATTTGAATGAGAATTGGCATTGTCATCTTATTAGTGATATATTACTAGTTGTCTTGAATTCTTTCCATTCTCCTCATGCTTGTTCCTTTTTTTTTTCCCTTTTTTTATTGATCGTGAGCTCCCTTGTAGCCTTGTACTTGTGTTCAGTCTCCTCCATTTCTACTCGTGTTTAGTTTCCTTTCTTTTTATTCATGTTTAGAGTCCTGCCTTTCAAATCATGCTCACAATGTTCAATTGGTGGTATTAAGGTGTTTTTCACATTTTGATAATGTTCATGCTCATTTTTCTATTGTAAATATAGGTGTTCCTCCCCTTTTTATCATATTTATATTTTTCTTCATCCTAATTGTTTTTAGGCTCCCACCATTTAATTGTGTTCATGCTCATTAAATGTGTTACAAGTGTTGGTGATCTTCCCCATTGCTAATTGGGTTTGAGTTCTTCTTAATTGTGTCAATTTTTTGTGGTCCTAGTTTTGTTCTTTTATTGATCATGAATGTGTTAATGTTCTTATTGGTTGTGTTAATTTTAATTTTATTTGTGATCTCTCATTTTGATTATGTTCATATTTCTTTTAGTCCTACTTCTTCTTAGTCCTAATTGTGTTTTTTTCTCTTCCTATTCGTGTTCTTTTCCTAGTTTTATTCATGGTCTTCTTGTTCATGTTTGTGTGTCTCCTTGTCATGTCCATCCTCTTCCTAATTTCAATTGTGTTTATGTTCTCTTAGTTTTGATTGTGTTTTTCCCTTGACACCCCCCTTCCCCTTGTCCCTTTCACTTTATTAATTGCAAGAAGGTCAATAAAAACTTTATTGCAACACACATCACCACTTGCATTTTGGTTGGTATCCTTTGCTTGACCAATTTTTGAACTTTTAACATGATGCCAAAGTTCACAATTCTATACCTTGGAAGGTGAGCTCATAAACCTACTTGAAAATTAGAGTGAAATTGATCACTTGCCTCCTTAACTATGATTGTAGACAAGATTGATATGAAGTTTGCTCTTGCACATTTTGTTAATTTGCATAGATTTGAATTGCTTGCTTAAGGTCACAATGAAGGAATCAAATATTTGTCAAACCCATTTTTCCTCCTTTTCTTTATGTTTACGTTCTCAGATTTCTTTATGTTGTTTCCTTCTCCATGACTTTTTGTTACAAGGTATGTAATTACTCATCATATGTTACAACACATGAATATAAATGGTTTATTAATGGTTTTTTGCCCCTAGCTTCCCTTTGTAGGTAGATGTGGCAACAACAATAAGTTGGTAAATGACAAAGATTCTTAAATCAAATTCAAAAAGCTTTAAAATTCCTATTATAGTTCAAAAATAGGTTCATTTAAGCTAACTATTAGCTCATGTATCTTTTTTAATTGTACTTTTGTGACAATAAGGCTCCTTGGCGTGTCCACATCACATTAATGCTAAAAGAAGGCAATTGGCACCATCTTCAATTTCTACATATTTAATTATGGTTATTATATTCAATAAAACTTTTGTGTCAAAAATTAGTTTCCCCATTGTTGACTACCACTAGCTTCTTCATCTAATATGTAATCTTCTTCATTTTCATTGCTATTATTTGTTCATTTCATTCGGTCAAATCTTGTCATCCACACAGCTTTAGGTTTAGTGGTTAAACTCTTGTCACCTTAAATTATGATTTAATGTTTCGTAAATGGATAATGATTAATTCAAAGCTTTGTTTACCCTATAGCCAATGTGATTTTGTTTGATTTGATGTAAATTTTTTAATACCATAACACCATTTCATACCTTTTTACATGTTGTTTTGAAGGGCTTGAAATAATATACATTTAAAGGTTGAGAGACATGTGAACTATGTGAAAGCAATGTGATCGTGTTTAATCTAAACTATTGTATATACCCTATTGCTTTAAAATAGCATGTGAATCATGCCCATGCAAAATCAAATGATGCTGGTTGGATTGAGAAATGCCACTTGGTACAAATCTCTCAAAGAAACAAATGAATTTTTAAAATAAAAAAAAATGAACAACCAAGCCTTTTTTTGCATGGCCATGCACGTTACTAGATTGCAAAGTTTAATGTAATGATCATAATCTTTCACCTTTAAAATACAGAAGATTAACAAAAAATTGCATGTTACATTAACAACACAATTCACAATCAATGTCCATTGTCAAGACTTGGGGATGGTGTTGTAAATTAGATGCAAACCTTAGATGCTTGAAACTTGAACCTTGATTGTCAACCTATTTGAATTTCTATTTCATCTATGTTCTAAATGTGATATGCATTAAAATTGTATTAAATGTTGACTACTTGCAGGTTTGGGTAGAATGAGTGGTAACACAAGTTAATCAAATCTTCAAGTCCTTTTGAAAAGCAAATATTCAATTTAGGGTGTCTATGATTAAACTATTTAAAGGTACTTCATTTTGAAATGGTGTAAATCTAATTTGAGTAAGTTTTTCCATTTCCATTTTAAGTTGTTGTAATGTAATAGATGATCCACATTTGTGCATAGCTAGAGTCCAAGCAACAATTTTTTGCAACTTTTTAATCTATTAGCACACATGGTGAGCCCACTTTCTTGAATCTTGTCTTGCCATTTGGATGATATGAAAGTGGGGTTAGGGGTATGTTTCATAGCTTGTTTTGTTTTTTAAAAATAATAATTCTTTCTTTCCATATCCATTGCTTCTTCTAGGATGACAACTCATTTGTCCATTTGCCATGACCAAATGCACTAGGGACCTTAATAACTTTTGATTCCTTATGTCTTATTTGTGATGTAAATTAGGTTTCAATAACCATAGTTGGGTGGTCAAGTATGTAGTTTCATCACTTATAAGGCACGTGGAGCATCATGTCAACCCCAATCCTCTTGGCCCCAACCTCCAACAAGTAGGGGGTGTGTGCACTCAAATCTTACAAAATGTATGCCCTTCTCCTTTTTATGTGTGTACTAAGAAATTAAGAAATGTGTTAGGTCAATGTCATGATCGTAACCTTGGGCTTGTGACCAAGGTTAAAACAAGTGGGAAACAAGATAAAAGACAAGGGCCAAAATATTGAGTCCAAGGCATGGTTGGTCTCTAAATGCATTCTTTATGAAAAAAAGACATGTATATTGGATGTGCAAGATACTATCCTTAAGGCTTCAAAACGGATTCCCACTTTGGGAGTTGAAAGTCACAGGGTGTCCCAAATCATGTCCAAATCAAGTGTTCATTAAATTGTTTGAAAGATCTTGATGACTATTACATTTGGAATAATTATTGTAATATTACATTCCCAAAGTGGACATGCTATGAGAATGTTATGAGAGTTTGAAAGGTTGGAATTTGAGAATGAAATTATCAATGACATGCCCCCTGATGCTTACCAAACAATATTATAATAAACTTTTTGATACATTAAATAATGGAAAAAAAAAATGAAACCTTTGAGCACGCTCCTGATCTTCATGCATTAGGAGTACAAGAGGGGCTTGTGGGGGCACCATCATGGCATTATGATGAGTTTATAAAGTTAACTCACCAACATATCAAACTATATAAACCAATTATGAGGGTGGTTAATGCATTTTGGGACCAAAATGGTGCATGCACAAAGGCCATAGGCTAAAACAAAATCACAAGATTCACCACATCTTGAATTTGGGAAGAATCACCATTTTTTTCTTTGTAATATACTATGTAGCTCTCAATAGGGATTACATCAAACTGGTTATTTTTCTTGAATCTCATAAGTGGAGACCACAAAAATGAAAGACCATGTGTCAAATCATGGCAATAGGAACACCAATTCCTTTTTAAGTTGTTGTGACTAATCCTAGTCTAATTTGATGTGGTAATACAAGAGTAGTCAAACAAGTCTTAGAAAAGTGTTAAATAACAATGTTTAAACAATGTTAAGGTAAGATTTTTACATTGTTCTGCAATGTAATATATATATCCATTGGATTAATTTTACATTTATTTAAATGTTAGATTGATATATTAGAAAAAGGATTGTTAAAAGGTAAAACCCTATTACTTAGTAATGCTAATAAGGCAACTTGATAATTTAAGAAGTTTTTGGTAGTACATGTTTACCTACTACCTTCACTAACTTATGAGGTGATGCCAACTACTTTAGCTAGTTTTCTAATAGGTAGTAATGGAAAGTCAAATTAACTTATTCTAATTAGTTTTAGATTTGTTAGTTGGCCAATTAGTTAACATTAAAAGTAAGACTTAAAAGGTGTTGATTTGGGGAATTTAGTTAATTTGTAGGGAGGAAAATAGCGGGTGGTTTGGAAGATAAAGGAAAAAGGGGAGGGGCATTCCTCAATGTCCTTGATTTTGTTATACATTCTTCACTCCTTTGTACTAGAATGGGATAAATAAATGCTTATTTCTTTTGTATTTGGAGTTTTGGAAAAATAATGAAAGTATGGTTTTTTGTGAACACCTCCAAGGGTTGTTTTACATGTGTGTACTTAATATTTAATTAGAAGATAATATGGGAAGTAGCAAAAGTGGAAGACCATGGAAGTACTCTACCACCAACTTGACAATCACATGGAAGAGGTATCATAATAACAAGAAGTTATTCAAGTGTGTTGTTTCTGTTTCTTTTTGGGACAATACCTCTAGGTACTAGGTGGTAACAATTTTGCTATAGTATAATTACCATTAGACCTTTAATTAACTACTATATTTTATCCTTTTGGAATTTTTTTTTATGTTTTTCAATGTGGACATATGACAATAATGTTCCCCTTGTTAGGTGGTAATAATGTTGCAAAACATAATTACCATCAATGGGTGACCTTTTCTATTCCTTTTCACAATGTTCTTATTTTATTCATATTTTTTGAATAGTAGTAATTAGTTGTGTCAAATTATTTCCATATCTAGCAATTTTGCATTCAAGGTTGTCAAAACTGATGTAATGAACCAAAATTATGTTCGTCGTCAAATTTCATCCATCGATCTAGACACATTCAAATGTCAACCATTTCTTTTGGCAATCAAAAATTTTCTTATCACTAAATTAGGTGACCAAAAAATTTCAATTGCCACAATGGATGATGACCAAAAACATTTGGTTGCCAAATCACGTGACTACAATTTTTTGGTCATCACCCAATTTTTTAAAATTTCTGCCCAAGGAACATTTGGGCACCACCCAAAAAATTTAGTCTTCCAATCAAGAGTGGCTTGATCTCCATGATTGATCCATTGATGGAAAAAAATTTAATTGTTGTTTGAATCATAGCCCAAAAAATTTAACCATTCGATGGGCCAAGGTTCAGTCTCCACAATTGATCTAGCAATTGAATTTTTTCAGTTTCTACCCAAAAACATTTGGTTAATACTCAAAAATAAATAAAATTCTACTTGAAATGTTTTTTTGGTCATTAGCCAAAAGCATTTTGGTTGTCGGAAAACTATGGTGATTGAAAGTAGTTTTGATCATCACAAGGTTTAAGGCAACTAAATGACACAATTTATAGTCACCCCTAATTTTTTTTTGGGTAGCCTGATTTCATTTTGACCTAGGTTGGCCCTATTCTAACATGACATTGGATTGCATCTATGTCAAGACTAATGTATTACATTGTGACAAACGTTTGGATGTTGTGACAACCTTGTGCACATCAAGTTTGGAAGCAATTGTTGGGCCATATGTTTGGACCTTTTTACTAGCATATAAAAAATATAACACACATTTTCAACATTAAATTTATGTATTAAACTTGCAAACATGTCAAATAGATATTGGTTATGGTAATGTTGGTTTCTTTTACCATGATTTGACTTGTCTTGATTTTTTTGCAATGTCATAAATTTGTCAAATGATATCCAATTTCAAGAATATAACGATTTATCTTGTAGCCTTAAGAAATAGTTTTTCAACATCATATGAATATTTTGAATTAGATTTTATTTGAACTCTTAAAATGTCATTTAAGTCTTTTAATTCGGTAACTTGATTCCTAACCCTTCAAATGGATGTTTAATTTATCTTACATATATTTGTTTTAGGAATGCAACCCCATTTTTTAATATAATTATTCAAGACCTTTCCAATGGTTTAAAGAAGGCCCAATTTGGATAAGGTTTGGTCTCCCAAACCTTGATCAAGTTTATGTGAGAGTGTTTGAACATTTTTGCATTCATTCCATGTTTTGGTTCATTGTTCAACTCAATGTTATTTTTCACCATTGAAAATACATTTTGTTACCCAACTTGAAAGTCGATGATGCATTCACATTAAGGTCACGACGTTGAAAATGTTTCACAACTATTGAAATGGTGAGTTCAAGGGTCAAATCAAGTTCCCATTGAAAAGCTTTGATATGACATTGGAAAAATTTTCTCAAGTTCGATATAAGATAAACTTTTAGATTATTAAATTTGGATACCCATTTGAAAAAGTTATGAGGTCTTGAAGGTTTGATAATCATAACTTGACAAAAGTTGGGACTCCCACATTTTTGTAACTCCCAATTTTGCAACGTTGATGTAGATGTGGTGGAAGCTATAACATATATTATAAGGAATTCCTTTTCTCAAGTTTGGGTTGTGATGACTCTTTTCAATTCTTGTGAACTTGTAGCTCATCCATGCACCCAAATTGATTCCAAATGCATTAACCATTGTCTCATTTGGTTTTTGAGATTTGATATGATTAAAAGTACAACTTGAAAAGTTCACCTTAGTCCCATCCCAAAGCTCTCACAACATTCTTTTTCTTTCTTATTGGGAAATTTTTAAAATGTTTCAAGTTTCTACATTAGGATATTTTAGATGATATTACCCTAGGCAATTTTCAATTATTTTACCTTGGGTTATTTCATGTTATTTTAAACTATTTTAAGTTATTTATCCTAGGTTATTCTAGGTTATACTACTTTAGGCTATTTTCAGTTATTTTATATTATTCCATCTTAAGTTATTTAAACCTATTTTCATATATTCCACCATAAAATATTTTATTTTATTTTATTTAAAAATAGTTTTGGTTATTTTAGGTTTTTCCACCTTAGTTTATTTTACCTTTGGTTATCATTGGATGTTTTAGGCTTTTTCAACTTAGGCTATTTTAAATTATTCCACCTTATGTTATTTTACATTATTCTACCTTAGGATATTTAGATCATTATAAATTATTCCACCTTATGTCATTTAAAATTATTTTACCATAGTGTGTTATTCCTAGCTATTTAAGTTTATTCCACTTTAAAATATTTTAATAGATTTTTAGTTATTCCATTTTACAATATGTTAGGCTATTCTACCTTAAGATATTTTTAGCTATTATAGTTTAGTCCACCTTCAATTATATTAGGTTAGTTTACTTTAAGCTATTTTTGGTTTTTTCTAAACTATTCCACCTTAGGTTATTCTAGGCTATTATACTTTAAAATATTTTCGAACATTCTAAATTATTGAAGGTTATTTTTTACCATTCCATCTTAAGTTATTTTACCATAGGTTATTTAGTTTATGTAACCTTAAGTTGTTGTAGGTTATATTAAATTAAAGTATTAGATTATAATAACTTAAGGTGGAATATTTTACAATAGTTGATAATAATATAAGATACAATAACTTAAAATAAAATAAGGTGAAATAGTGTAGAGTAGCCAATAATATGAAAAATAACTTAAGATAAAACAACATAGAATACCATAAGGTGGAATAGCTTAGAATAATTGAGAATAGCCTAAGTAGAATAATGTGTTTAATAGTCAAGTGTCAAATATCCTATAATAGCAGAAGGTAAAGTAATTTATAATAATTTGTAATGAATTATATTAGAATAATTCAAAATAACCCAAAATAATCTAAGTTGCCATAGCCTTGAACTAAAAATAAATTAAGTTGGAATAATTCAAGGTGAAATAATTAATCATAACAAAAATTAACGTAAGGTAAAATAATTTGAAATAACTTGGGGTAAACATGATAATTACATAATGACTTTATAATGACATAACTAAGGCAAATGAAATCATTAGGGTAAAATGAACCTATTTGATTTTTAAGATCCCATAATGATTTAGGTTAGTGAATTATGCCCTATTTTTGGACTAATGAATTGGAATTAAGGAGATTTTTACCATGGATACTATTTGATAAACTTGTGTTAATCAAGGTTTGTAAGAAATGCATGTGTTTCTAGTGTTTCAATAAAATAAATGTGATCATAAAAATCTAATAATTCTTTTTGCACTAAATTCATGCATATTGCAACAAAACTTTGGGCTTTTGATTAACACTTTCAACCAAAGTTAAGATAATGTGAAGGAAACAAGTTTAGATCAATCCAAGGGAAGGTAGACATTCCAACACATTCCCCATCTAAGAGGGAAGTATGTGGGAATGCAAGAAAAAAGTCCCCAAAAGTCCCAAATCCATTTTCACTTTTGGGAATTTGGAATCCTATTGTATTTTACAACTTTGGACCAAGGTATAAATGATCAAAACTTGTCCAAATTGGGCGCTCTTTAAACCATTGGAAAACATTGCAAAAGTAAAATATTAACATTGAAGAAAGAAAGATTTGTAAGAAGAGTTATGGCTTTTTAAAAGGTCAATAATCAAATCACCAAATTGATTCCTACCCATTTATTCAATGATTTGAAGGGTAAAATCAACTTTAATGGAAGAGATTAATGCATTTTTTGAAAAATAAAACTTTAAAGGTTATAATTTTCCTTTTGAAAACTTTTGATTCAATGTTCATATGAAGAAGTTATGAACATGTATAGTAATGGGTTTTATAACTTGACCATATTGGGATTCATACCCATGAGTTTCAAGAGAAATTGCTAGTTCAATGTAACCCTTACTACCATCTATAAAATATATTCCAAGGAGGAGAATGGTGGGTTCTTCCTAATTTCAACTATGGTGTGTCTTGTAAATGTGAATTACCAATTGCTAATATGTGCACCATTTTGGCTCCAAATTACATTATACAACCTTCTTTTCTTGGTTTGTTTAATTTGACATGATTGTGAGTCGCATTAAAAAATTTGTTTAGTTTCATCCCCAAGTTTTCACTCTCTTTTTCACTTTAGGAGCTAGGGACCAAACCCATTTCCATTCTTGTGTCCAAGCATAATGTAACAAAATATAAATAAGAATATATGTTACAAAGAATATGGGGCATCATATGTTCAAATTTAGTTAGAGATGGCAATTAGGATCAAACATTAACTTGTATAAATTAGCCCATTCTTTATTTTTACCATACTTTCATTTAAACCATGCCACTCAAATGCGATTATATCACAATGTTACTTTTGACCTTTAGCACATAATATGCCCATAATAACCCCCATAAAATCATTCATAACCATTTAAATTTCCAATGTAATTTGTCAATCAACACATAAAAACATAGAAGATCCCATAAGCTTTGACATAGTTTGACGCACCCCCAAATTTCTTGATAAGCACAATTGTGAGTCCAAGGTAAAATAACAAAAGAAGGAGTTGGGGTACACTTTTTAGTTCACAACATTTCCAGGATAGAAGGGAACATTGGAGTTTCAAAATGGGGACTAGGATGAGTGACAAGCAGGTCAATTATTCACACGAACTTGCACAAACCAAACAACAAGTTGGTTAGTGTGTAGTTGGAGCACTTTTGGTGCACGAACGAGTCACGAACATACACAGACTCACAAAACTCATCACGGCCCAGACTTGGGGCAAGCCATCACCTTCCCCCTTATAGTATTCTTTGTGCCTAGCCAAGGGGGTTGCACTCAAATGTCATTTTGTCCCGGGATTCTAAAGTTGGGAGTCCCGAAATTCCTAAAATTGGGACTTTTGTAACTTTGGAAATCCATAACTTTTTATTCAAGCCTTCGATTGAAGTGAGTTCTAAAACAAAAGTTGTAGCCTTTGTTGAAATATTTCCAAAGATATATGCCATGTCACCTGATCACAAGTAAATCAGGGCGATTCTTGACTTTTAGTGGTCGAGAGTCAAATTGACAATTTGACTCCTGACCTTTCTTTTGGCCATAACTTGTGTTTTAAATACTCAAATGGGTCATACAAGCCCATTTTAGACATCTATGTTTCAAGAGCTTTTCAATGATATAAAGAACTTTTCAATCCAATGAGTTTTGACCCTTGAAATTACTCTCTGAAAATTCAAAAATCCCAAAGTGGGAGCCCACTTGGGAGTGCGGGTTCATTCCTTCACTCTCGTACACTTTTGGTAGCATGAAATGTGACTCCCAGGCTTCACTTTTGGTCCACACCTTTGCAAGCCCTTACTTTGGTTGCGAGCCCAAGGCTAATGACACACACCCAAATTCTTTGATAGACTCAAATGTGAGTTTAAGGTGAAAACATCAGAAGGATAAAGAGATGGGGCACACTTTTTGGCTCGCAACACTTTGGGGGTAGAAGGGCGCGTTGGAGCTCCGGGATGGGGACTAGGATGAGTGATAAGCGAGTCAATTATTCACACGACCTTACACAAACCAAACAACAAGTTTGTTAGTGCATAGTCGAAGCACTTTTGGTGCACGGACAAGCCACGGGCAAACATGGATTCACAAGACTCATCACGGCCCAGATTTGGGGGAAGCCACCACCTTCCCCCTTATAATATTTTCTATGCCTAGCCATGGGTCCTACACCCAAATGTCATTTTGTTCAGGGACTCCCAAGTTGGAAGTCCTGAAATCCTTGAAATTAAGATTATGTGGCACACCACCTGAACGCAAATAAATTTGGGCAATTCTTAACTTTTAGTGGTCAAAAGTCAAATTGACAATGTGACTCTCGACCCTTCTTTTGGCCATAACTTATGTTTTAAGTGCCCAAATGGGCCATGCGAACCCATTTTAAACATTTACGTTCCAAGAAGTTTGTAATGATATAAAGAAATTTTCAATCCAATGAGTTTTGACTGCTGTAATCGCCATCTGAAAATTTGAGAATCCATCAGGATTCTAATTCCCAAAATGGCAGCTCACTTGGTAGTGTGAGGGTTCATTCCTTCACACTCTCCTACACTTTCAGGAGCACGAAATGTGACTCTCGTGCTTCACTCTAGGCCCGCATCTTTGTAAGCCTTTGCCTTGGTCGCGAGCCCAAGGCTAGGGTTATGACAACTAGGATCGCTACATATTCTTTTTGTATGTGCATTGAAAAAAAAACTTTTTTTTCACTCAACATTTGTCAATCTCACTTTAATAATATTCCTATCAAAACTTCAAAGCTTGTTTCTTGTATTTAATTTCATTTGCATGTCTTGGATTTTAACATCTATAACTTTATTAGAACACTATTATTGATGTATTTCCCACCCACATCATTCAGTCCTTAAATGGACAAAATGCATGACACTACTTTTGCACAAATTTTTATTTTTTGCATTCTAATTTTATATCCTTTAGTTTTGACTACATTGCACAATAGATTTTTTTAACTTGAAAACACTTGTACTTGGACCATGAAAAATCCATGCCATACTATTGTTTATGTTCATACATTTTGTAGATGAACTTCAAAGCTTTGTGCAATGGAAGATCACAATTTTTAATCCACTTACAATGTATGCTCAACACATCACATTTTAATCCATAGAAAACAAAACACACTAGGATTAAAAAGAATTTTCATTGAACAAATTGCAAATGCCAAAAGTGCACCTCTTAGTTGAAGAAGTAATGAATTCATTCCATAGACATCACATCTATAGCTTTTCATGCATCATTAATTTCATAGTCATCTCACGTGCAACAACATTTGACATCACATACATTTGTAAACAAAAAAAACAACAAACAACAAACCTTCTTTCTTTCACACGAAACATAATTTCTAAATCCTTTTTAATTTTGATGTCATAGATGGACTCCTTTAGCCAAAAGTTAGTGCAACACTTTTTCAAAACCCTAACCAAAACCACTTTCACATAGTTTTAATAAAAAGTTAGTCCTTCAAATGAAAGGACAAAGAACCCAATGAATCCATCAATCCAAAAGGCACTCAAGAAAATAAGGTTCCTTCAAAAAGTTTTGAAATTGGCATGCAAAGTTTGTATGTGAAAATTTGAACTTGAAATAGACAAATCTCAATCCAATCCTTCCTATTGAAATGTATGGTTAATAAGGTGGCTAGTATGGAATACCAAAAGGGTCATGCTTTTATCATACCTCTTGCTTCAAGGAAGACTTCATTAGCACAAAATAAATTCCATTCAACATGTGGCCGATTCTTTTTTTGTTTCAAAGCTTGTGATTTCAAAGCCAATAGCACAAGCTATTCGATCCCTAGCCTAGGGTTTTTGATCCCCTAGCCCAAGGTATTTGATTTGGAGCACAAGTTTTTGATTCCCTAGCATGGGGTTTTTGATTTTTAGCACAATTTTTTTGATTCAAGGCATGGGGTTTAAACCTATGCAAGTTCACATGTTTAATATAACTCAAATGACAAGAGCATTCAAGTGCATTCACACCCAATTGTAAGCCGTTAGGTGTGAATGCACTTGTATGGGTCCAAACCCTATGCTTGGAATAAAAACCACCATGCTAGGCTTTGAAGTTGAGGGCTCTAGGCAAAAAAAAGAATCTACCTTATGCTAGTGAAATTTTGCCCTGGCTAATGGAATATTCTATGAGGCAATGAGGTATGTTCCTTTGGTAAAAGTATGGCCCTTTTGGCACTCCATAATCTAGGGCCAAGTGTGCACCCTTCAAATTGAAGGACTTGGGTTTGACCCATTTGTGTTCCATGGTCTAGAGTAGGCAATGACTGGTAGGTCAGGTTAAAAAATTGGAGCTAGAAATAGCAGCCAAATTTTAACCTAAAAAGTTGAGAGTTTAAGGCTTGACTAGGTACTGAGGAACATGATATAATTGAAAAATGGAATGGGATGTTCACATATGGTAGCAAATTGCTTGTGGAAGGATAGGAAGAGACACATCTTGGTTTTTTAAAACATATTTTTATTGGGATTACTTTATCAACTTTTTCTCTTTCCATCTATAGTAATTCCTTTTCAGGTTCGACAATAATTAAATTATTTCTTGAAATGCCAATGTTTTTAGAAATTATTGTTTTGAAATGTCAAAATTTAAGGAAATTACAAAGAACAAAAAAAAATGCAAAAATTTGATGAGCACTCAAGAGGGTTTTTTAAAAAAAATTCTTATTTAATTTTTAATTTTTACTTCAGTCCAATCCACCATTGGAGAACGGGTATCCAATAATTAACAACATTTCTCTATCTTACAATTTGGTGGAACATTTATGGTATCCCCAAATTTGCAAAAAGAAGAAGCAAGAGAAATTGTTGTTAAAGGTCTCATTATTATGATATAGATTTAGAGTTTAGAAAACCTTCCAAAGAAGCTCCCCTATATTTATTTATTGCCAATATTTCATAAATTATTAATTTTTTATTGTCAAAATGGGATTTTTGAAAAAAATAAAAATAAAAATTGGCACCCAAGTGCTGAACCTGAAAAGGTACTACAGTATCTCTATTGACATGGATCATCACCAAGAGAGACACATGTTTCATAGTTTTACCATTGTTTCACTTCAAGCAAAATGCATTTGGAGGTATGATTTTGTTGGTGGATGGTGTTAAGGAACCACATAAGGAACATGTGGCAAAAGCATATGAGATAAAATTAAGGAACACATAGAGAACAAATTAGGAACAATGTGGAGAACAAAACCCAAAAAAAAACATTAATCTTCAAGTTCCCCTCTCTTGTGTCCCTTTTTCTTCCATATTTACAAAGAAAAAGAGAAGGATAAAGAAAAGAAGGAAGGACCTGAAGGCAGCTGCTTGCAAGCGCCAAACTAGAGGAACTACTGTTGTGTATAGACAAGTGTGCACATTCTCATGACTTTAGCTAATGTGTTCACCATGCTGCTTACATTTGTTGTAGTTGCAATGGTGACCCTCATGACCACAAAGTGACCCCCTCAAGCTGCCCAATTTCCATTGCACATAGTGTCTTCTATATGTAATTTGTTGCTTCTAAGACTCTTTTTTTTCAACCTCTCTTCCGCCCTCGTT
>Ga0116227_10003805_pt1 | contig 33214 bp, 21 predicted proteins | sample S1TSphgellanicum_FD_89693 | JGI IMG/M metagenome (GOLD analysis project Ga0116227, IMG submission 89693) | Host-associated microbial communities from peat moss isolated from Minnesota, USA - S1T2_Fb - Sphagnum magellanicum MG | ecosystem: Host-associated > Plants > Peat moss > Unclassified... | reverse complement strand
GTACAGAGAGAAGGAGGAAAGGAAGCGGGGAGAGGCGGGGGGGGGGGGGGGGGGGGGGGGGGAGGGGAAAAACGTTCAGCCCATCTTTTACGTTCAGACTCCTCTTTGGCAGTCCAAGGGCTAACTAGTAACTTACCATCTTTAGTCGGCCCGTCTGTCGCACTCCAGCTGGTAAGTAACAAAAGTCGTGGGGGAAAGAAATCCGTTTGAATGCGCATCCAGAAATTCCGCCACCTGTTCAAGACTGTTACGGAGCTCTGTCCAATAGTTTCATGCCACGTCAGTTGTGTATTCCTGTGTAACACAAGAGTAAATGCAGAATTTGCAGAATTGGAGTTGGGTGCGGGGGCTGATTCTGGTAGCAGAATCAGCAGTGGCTTTCTTCTTCCTGTTCCTTTCTCAGAATCTGGCCCAGTGCAAACTCCCAGAATATACCAGTGTCGTACGGTTATTAGAATTTTCAAAGAACCACTGGTTCGGGTTGTTGGAATACTGGAGAATAAGAGAACCGCCGGTTCTGATTATTTGAAAAGAAAAATCAGAATCAAATAACTGGGAGTCTCGGTTACTTCAACAATCTGAAAAGAAACTGTGATTTTTGTGAAAAGAACCAATGAAGAACAAGCGATTTTCCGACCGGATTTTTGTTTTCCCCCGAGTTGTGATAATATACCATAGCCGGGTCTTTGATGTTTCTGAGAACCATGATTAGCAATCCTAAGAACCGCCCTGCTAATTGCAGGGGGGCTAGTTTCCCGTTTCTAATAACCACCCAACATTGGACTATTACCAGTGTTGGGTGGGTACCTGGTTAGAACCAAACCACTATTGGTTGGGTCTGACTGTTGGAACCGGGTTTGGAACCGGATGCAAGAATTTTCTTTTTTTCTTTGAATTTTTGAAAAAAGAAAAAAAGGGGACTAGAACCCAAGGGCTGACCAGAGGTTAATCAATTTAAAGAAAAAAGAAAAAACAGGGGGACTAGAACCAAGGGCTGACCAGAGGTTAATCAGAAGTTAACCGCTGATTGTGGTCTAGATGGTAATTGGAATCATCAGCTCCGATTTCTAGAAGCATAACCCAAACCAGAATCAGGATTTTTGGCTTTTTAAGAACCGGAAGCGGAAACCGGATTCCAGGCTTTCTGCAAACCAGAACCACTGTAATTTTGTCTTTTGGGACCGGAACCGGAGGGTATTTGGTTTTCAAAAAATTCAAACAAAAAAGTCAAGAACCGGCCAACACTGGAATTAATGCACCTGGACCCTAATCAATCAGAGTCTTCATCTTTTACTTAAGCTGGTCTTGTGTCTGTTTGCCTCGGTAGTGAGCTGGCTATCCCGTTTGTGAATGGCCAACTGACTGCAAGCTGTGTCTTTTACCAGAGCGGTCATCTTTTCGCCGGAAGCTTCTTCTTTCCTGAACGTGTGCCTGCCTGCCTGCGCGCTGCCTTGGAGCGAGGCGACGGCCTTTTTCCTTCTTCTTCGTCGTAAGCCGAGGGCAAGACAAGAGAGCTCCGCTTCATTGTAGTCTCGAGTCTCTGGTTTCTTTTTTTTCTAAATCCGGTTCCCCCCCGTAAGATCGCTTGCGGCGCACGCGTTGCTTTGATTCCGGAATCGCTGTAGTCATAATCTTTTTCTCTCTCTCTCTCTTTTTTTTTTTCCTAATTTTTTTTGCGGTGGGTTTTGGTGTGTTTTTGAAGAGCGGTATCCAAGGCACTCTAGCGAAGACTTTTCTTTTGGTTTTGAGAGATTCAAAGTACTTAGAGGGTTTTTGTGAAAGGAAGCGAGCAATCTGGTAGTAATCTGCTTGGATTGGACATGTTTTGAAAGATTGCTAAGCTATTTTTCTTTCAGAAGCAGATGAATCTGTGAAGAATGCACATCTTTTGAGAAGGAAAAAACCATCTGGAAGTGATGATTTTTGTGAATGTACATGAGGGTTTGTTGAAGGATGGTAGTTCTTTGACGAGTTAGGTTTTCGAAGCAAATCTATGGAGGAATTCCGAAGATTGAGAGAGTTCGTGTTTTATGCCGTTGACGTTGGAGAGGACTCAGAGAAACGATAGGGTTTTGAGAGCCTCATGATGTACTAGGGTTTTGATAGCTTCATTGTGTACTAGGGCTTTGAGGATTGTTGTCATCGGCAGGATTTTGTTGTGATGGTTGAGTACTGGGGACATTTCCGAATAGTGCTGGGCACTCTTGTCGGGGGTGCTTTGGGTTTCTACGTGATGCACAAGGCTGAACTACAGTACCAGGTTGGAGGAGCTACCTCTTCTTCTTTTATCCCCTTCTGTAGAGTTTTCTTGACCCATCTGTAGAGTTTTGTAAAACCATGTGTGGATGCGTGGAAGAACATCAGCTTGTTATTTTTCTGGATGGGACTATTATCAGATTCTTCAGGTTGTTTCAATGCTGTTGTTGTGAACAAACATGCTGGATTTGAGAATTTGCAGTATTGGGAGCACTTCCTGTATGTGTCCACTGTTTCTCACCACCTTTGGCATGTGGATCTGTTGATTTTTGTGTGCATCAGGCAAAAATAAGATCAGAGATTGCAAAACTGGAACAGGAGGAGAGATTGCGGGAGCAAAGCCAATCGGGGAGCAGTGGGGAAACCCTTATCTCGGATTAGTGGCTAGGCTGTATAGGCATCTTAGGTCCCCAAACCAATCTGAAAACCTGTTTCAATTGCCATTGAATTCATCTTCTAGGATTGAAGAAGCAAACAGCTTGTAGCAATTAAGACACAAGGTTTGCAGGAAAAAATCTGTAGCTGGATCTTGGTATATCCACATTTCCCAGAGGCTTGCAGTTTGACTACATACTCCACACTTGGTACTCAGCTTCCATGAAGCAAAGATGTTGCTCCAGTTCAAAGATCCATTGAAGCTGAAGACAAAGAGGGTAAGGGATATCATCTTTGATGCTTTAGGTCCCTTGCATTTTGTTGCTAGCTACCTGCCTTGTGGTGAGAGATCAAGGAAAAGTGTTGCTCCGGAGTTCAAAGCTCCCTTGGATCTAAAGACAATGAGGGTGTGAGGGTCATCATCTTTGGTGCTTAGATCTCTTGCAGTCTGTTACCAGCCACCTGTTGGTGAGAAAGATGAAGGAAAGATGTTGCTCCAGTTCAAAGACCCATTGAATCTGAAGACAATAAGGGTTATCTTCTTTGGTGCTTAGATCTCTTGCATTTGGTTGCCAGCCACCTGCTGGTGAGAAAGATCAAAGAGAAAGATGTTCCTCCAGTTTCAAGACCCATTGAATCTAAGGACAGAAGAGCAGGTGGACTTATGGTGAGAGATGTCCAATCCATCACCATTGTATGGCAAAATAGAAGATAACAGTTGTTTTGTTCATCAGGTGGTTTATGAGGAAACGTACTATGCAAGGGACTCAGGCACACTAGAGCAACTGAAGGAGCTTAGTACTAAGCGCCAGGCCATTGAAGAGTCCATCAATGGAAGCAGCAAAATCACACCTGCTATTGCAAGGGAGATGGCTGGGGGTGTCACTTCTCCTGTTTTGCAGGTTTTTTTCTTACTTTTGTTGGGTGTGATGGAATATTTTCTTTGGGCGCAGGCTTGGTATACTGTAAGAGAACAATGTGCAAAGCGGAGGGGCTACCAAACAAATACTGATGTCCAGAAAGATATGCAAGAAATTTCGAGTTACTTCTCAGGATCTAGGGAGAGCAGTTTGAGAGGTTGTATATGTGTAGCCAGAGTCATCAAGAACAGTATCAGGATTTGGCAACAAGGTGTGGTGGTATGCATGTTTTGCAGGACCTCCAGAAGCTGGAACGGTACTTACCACTCTTGGAGAATTTGGTAACATGTGTGGAAGCCAAGAAGGATAATCCTCAGATTATAAAATGGACTATAGATCTGTCAATCCGCTGGACAAGTCCTATGAGTGGCTTTACTGGCAATAGGTTGACTGGTCCTCGCTACTTCAGACTGGATGACCTGCGGTTTGAGCTTGCAATGGTTTTTTTCTTGTATGGTGGCCTGCTACGGGAACTTGCCTTGGAGGTCCTTCCTACAGGTATGTTTTTTTTGTTGTTGGGTGCTTTTCTCATGTTAATTCTTATACTAGTTTTACTAGTATAAGAATATACTAGTACTATATTCTTGCTGTTGGTGGTTTTCTCCAGTTAATGTCTGGAGCTTTTTGCTGTCAGTCATTGCAGTGGTTCAGAAGATCACTGAAGGTGGATTTAACATTTATAGTCTCCTGAGAGCTTCTGATCAGCAGGAAACACCTTCTTTTGCACAGATATGGTGGAGTCAGCAACTCTATTTAGGAGAGCAGCTGGTGTCTTCCAGCACTTGGCTGAGACAGTACTTCCCCCTTTGCAGCCCATGCTTCCTCCTGACAGGTGTCCTGAAGCCACAGTGTCAATGGCATCCATTATGAGCATTGTCTGCCTCGCAGAAGCACAGGTGTCCATCTTATCATGTTGTTCCAGTTGTGCACAGGATAAAAAACCATTTCCGAAATCCAGTACTACAGACCAGGATGCATCCTCGTGTTTGCTTTGGTTATTATGTATTCAATGCAGAAATATGTTGCTCTCATCCACTGGTATGATCCAAATGAGAAATGATTAGAAATTCAATCTGCATTTGTTGTTGTCTGCCAGGCTGTGACAGTCCGGAGAGCAGAGGAGAAGGCAACAAGTGGGGGTCTCCTGGCAAAGCTGCACTATGGGGTAGTCCAATTCCTGGAGGAGGCAGCTACTCTTCTTCGTGCTCACATTGGTGACTGGAATGATGTGTCTGACAAGTTGCGGGTACAAATTCTAAGTTATAATAGAACCTGTGACAGGATTTATTTTCTTCAATATTCGTTATTGGAGGCACCCAATTTGATGGGTTCTTGGTGTTCATCTTCAATTTTCTTTTGTATTTTCCACTTTTCAATTTAGCTCTTTGCTTAAGATGTATTGCACAACTTGGCCAGCACTGGTAAAGTATAACCTCTTGTTTGTTGTCACAGAGATATATCTCGATCTGCAGTGTGCTGCATGAATCACGCAGTCAACGATTTATAGCGGCTGAATACACCAAGATAGAGAGGTTTGGTGTTGCTGTTGGGGTGCTCCGATATTCTCTGAGCAGAGTTCAACAAGTCCGCCCTACAAGTACTCTTTTCACACTCATGAATCCTGCATGGTTATTGTGATTTGCTTTTGGCACCCAACAACAGTTGCGCAGGATGACAGTTGCACCAATCATGGTAGGGTTGGTTTTCAAGATGTTGATTATTTATGCAGGACAGAGTGCTGTGTGACTCAGGCATGATCAGCCATTAGTGTTGGTAAACTCCTTAAATAACTCTGCCTCCTTGGTGAATGCAGGTGATGACACTTGGAAGATAGCATTTAGACAGGAGCAAGATGCACTTCAGAACATGCTAAGGAAATGTGATAATGAAAATGATTTTATATGGCGTGAGAAGATTCCTCGAAAGGATGAGTTACCTATTTTAGAAGGTCTCAAAATCGTGGCATCAATTGCATATCAACCTTTTGGCTTGGACAGAGAGTTCATATTCGTTACCTAAAATCATTGGTTCAAGCATAGGTGTGGTTTGTGCAGTCCATTGTGGGAAGCCTGCTCTGTTTGACACATTGGTAGATTCTTTGTCGGTGATTCCACTCCAATGATTCAAGGAGGAGGGCAAAGGAGCAAAGATGTAGGATGTGTTTTAAATGGGGACTTTGGACCATTTTTCAGTCAGGATCATTTGGTTTGTAGTGAGGCTCTCAATTTTTGCTGTAATAAATGTCCACATAATAGTTGCAAAATCTTTTTCCTTATTGCTCAAGTATATTTCCTGCAGTGCAAATTGAATGGTTCTCATATGTGGGTGTATCAGATTACATGCAGACTGCTGAATTACTACTCTACTACTAATCATAGTGAAATTGCCTTCAGGCTGGAAGGTTGGGTCTGACACCAAGAAACCAGTTTTCCTGGTGCTGTTTTTGCAATGCAACTGTGTTTTGTGGGGTGAAATTTATGTTGCAGGGACAAATGTGAGGCTGGATGACATAGTGAATACTTCACAAGTAATGCAAATGGACTTAGTTTTCTTCCAGAGGATGTGATTAGCTGGGAATGGTATGCTGTTGGAAAGCTTGTGGAGATCCTTGGCTACTGTCTTTTGCCTCATGTTTTGTTAGCCTTCTTTGAAAAGCACTGGATGATTGTGGGCTAGGTGGTCCACCTTAACAGCAAACATTGGATTGTTGTGGTGATTTCTTCTGCACAGTTCCTGCAACAGTGAAACAACAAATGAACAATCTGATGCTTAGGAGGTAGCAGCACACTACAAGACCTTCCAGAATGATTGTGTCACATTAGACATGCATGTGCAAGCAGAAATTTCCTAGTGTATTTGGAGAGCATAACATACCTCCCATTAGATCCTATCTACTTCATCCAAAGCATGACCTGCTTTATGGTGGGGTGTTGGAAATGACCCCACCTTGCAGCTCTGCATCAGGTGGGTGCTTAGCTTGTGAACAGTCTGCTCCTTGGCATTACCCTACACAAAGACCCAAGAACTCCCCATGTCGCAAACTCTGTGCAAAGGAAACTTGATATCTTCCACAATTAAAGCTTTGTTGAGGTTTTCATGATGTACTGCATTTTCTCCCTAGGACTTAAAACTTGATGGATATATTTGAATCTGATATTTTGAGCAAAGCAATTTCAAATTGGGCAATAATGGGACCATTGGGAAGCTAACATGTGGAAATCAATTGGGCTTTTTTTAAAATTAGAAAATGTTTTCTACATGTTTTCTAATCTTGGAAAAAACCATCAAGATAGCACATATGGTAAGGTGGGGACCCAAAGAATAGACAAAGTTCACATAGTGTAATTAATGTGAAGTTTTCTCAAAACTTGGAGGACAAACTCTTCATGACATTATAATGCTTCACCTCATAAGGCACCTTAAAAGGGTCTAGTGACCATGTTTAGGGTTTAGGGTCAAGGGCCTCCTTTTGAACACGGTCACTAGGTATACAAAGCCTTGAGGCATGTGGTTCCTCAATTTCCTCCCAAGGTTTTGACCCGTAGGTACCCAAAGATTTGGTGTTTTCTTGGATGATTGTTTACACCTTGTTTATACTTGGGTTGGCTATTATACTTAACACGGAGGATGACTTAGAAGGAACTGATCCCAATACCATTGGAAATGGGGGGGATTGAAAAGAGTCCAAACAACCTAAACTTATTAGTTTAATGTTTCCTAAGATGAGGTGGTAGTTGAGTATGGCCTTCCATTTTGGTAATGTCCCCCAATTTATATAAAAGCTTAAAACCCTTTGTAAACAACAAGGCCAAACCTTATTATCATAAGCCTCAACATACATACATACATACATAGATCACGGAGGCGGCCGTTGGAATGGGAAGCATCGCATCTTATGCCAAGTATTTAACGAGTTGGAGATCGATCCCTCATGCTCCCAAATAGAAGGTATAATAAGATCTCTCATTTTTTAAGGAGTGATATTGTTCAAAGATAAAGGTCATCTCCCAAACTAGAGCAATTTCTTGGATTGCTTCCAATGTTTCCACCTATTTGTCATGTAGACCCTCTTACTTCCCCCTCACACTACCTATGTAAGTGAGTACCTATCCCTAGGTCATAAGTAATATAAGTGGTTACAATGTCCACAATTGCCATACCTACTCTTAGTTGTACACAACACATGTTAAACACCTCATGCAAAAATTAGTCCTAAAAATTGGGTAGCACCTACCTACTTACCTACCTACCTACCTACCTACCTTTGTGGTACCTCAATGAATAATGGATTTAAAAGTTGGAGACTATGATGCATTGAAGATAAGTAAGTACCCTACCTATACATTGGAAATACAAACCCTTGATACCTAAGAGATAATGGACTAGTAAGCTACTCCAAAACTCCCAAATGGGAGGCCTCATTGATTGATTGTAGGTTCCCATCCTTAATTGTTGTATCCTTAGCAAAATATCAATTGTGATTTTGCCAGAAACCAACCATGAGGTCCCAAAACTTCAATGTTATTATTGTATGTGTGTGTGTGAAAAGTTTAACAAGTTTTGCAATGCAGGTCTGTAGGTGACTCACCCTGTAAACCCTAAACCCTGTAAACCCTAAAAAATGAGTGGGTGTTTGTTGTGGAGCTTGATACTTTGTTGGGTGGGTATTTGGTGTCTTGGACAAGGGCACCTAAAATATGAGTGGATGTTTGTTGTGGAGCTTGATACTTTGTTGGGTGGGTATTTGGTGTCCAAACCCGTGTTGGCTGGTTCTCTCCTTTTTCAAAGAAAGAACTTGGCGAGTAAGGGCTGAGGGTATATTGATCCCTTCACGAACGGTTCTCAAGAAGCCAACAACCAAATCAAATAGCCTAACCCGAACTGCCCAACAGTTCTTTCAAAAGACCCGCCGGTTCTTTGAATTTTTCCCAGCAAGCCAGAGCAGGATGCTATTTTATTCTGATATTCAATTTTGAAAAACCCAAAACCAGATGATATTAAAAAAAAAAAAGATCAAAAAATCACCCAATAGTGGTTCCAAGTTCTTTTCAAAAAAATTTTTAGGCAAGTCCTGCTTCAAACGAGATTCAATTTTGCCTAACTATGTATAGCCAAAAATAAATAATAATAAATTCTTTTTTACTACTAATATTGTACCACCAATAAAATGTGATAACCTATATTAACTAAGTACTTGAACTGACCCCAAAAAATTTTAAATAATAATAATAGTTAATTATATATAATCATATAATTATATATATAGATATATATATTCCAGACTTGAGACAGGTTCCAAAAGTAAGGACTACATGCCTAATGCTCACCTCAGCCCATCCCCAAATTATTATTCAAAAAAATTTCGTTGTTATTATTGTTCAAAACCCCATTTTTGCGCTTAAACTAACAACATGTCTAACCCCAGACAGAATTATTTATTTATTTATTTAAAATTTTAAATTAAAAACAAAATAATAATAATAATTCACAACTGGAACCTCAATAACCCAGGTAGTTTTGGGGCTGGATTCAGTTCTGGGTCTGGTTCTAGTTGGAGGGTGGTTTGTGGATTCCAATTCTGGTTCCAAGTTTTATTTTCCTTTTTATTTTCCCCTAAATTTAATAATAATAATAATAATAATAATAATATAATTAATTATAATTATAATTACCATACCCACTTTTTGAAATAAAAATAAAAATTTATAGTTCAAAGTGCCATCAGTCAAAAGGAACAAAGGAAATAAAGAATACAAAGTGATCAATCCTTCATGCCAGCCTTTTTATTCGCTGGTGAGATTTTTCTAAAAAGAAAATAATAATAATAATAATTGGAAAATGAAAAAAATGAGGCGATTTTTGAGTATTTCAATCATTTTAAAAACTCGAAAAAAGAAGGTAATACAAATTGACCCAATTTTCTATATTTTGGTTCCCCAATATTTAGCCTAAAATATAAAAAGGATGTTTTTAAATTTTATTTATTTTTCATATCTTTCAAATTTGGCTAAAATTTTCTTACTGATAATCACCACTTTGGCTACAATCACAAAATTGATGAAAAAAAAACCATTGCTTCATAACAAGTCATACCAAGCTAGCTTATAAAAGAATTGGAGTCTTTCTCTCAAGAGAGAAATGGCAAAAAACTAGAGGGCACGCCCTATGGAATGAAGAGGGGAAAGGGGCAAAAGCAAAATTATGTTGATTGGGTAACACCACCTCTTGCACCACATGCCTACCGAGTAATTCTATTTCTTAATTACTCTTGAATCTTGATTCTTCCACAACTTACATATAAATTAGTAATTTGTTCTCAATTTTAGTTCAATTGGTTGCAAATTTGTCCATGGTTGAATCATATTGCACACATGGATGTGTATATTGTCAATTTGGCTAGCACATGGCATTTGAATCTAGAAATCTTGAGCAAGCAAGCAAGCAAGCAATCATCAAGGAAACAAAATTTGGTAAGTTTTGACATGTAGAATGAAATTCTTAGTAAATTTATAGCTATACATCACTAAATTTGAGTAAAGGTCGAAGAAGAGTGTTTGTTCTCTTTTGTGTCATTTTTTCGTATGTTGTTGTTGTAATATAGAATCCATCTAATCTGAACCCAAAAGGGCCCTACCCATTGTTGCATCAATATATTATGCTATGCTAGCTAGAATGTTCATTTGGATGTGATCATGTTGTAACCCTAGTCTCGAGTCATGAGGCATGTTGCTTTTACTTTGGCACGTGATGAGGTAGTGTGCACATTTGTTCATTTCATCATTTTCAAACCAACAAAGCAAAAGTTGTTGAATTTAGAATGATTTTCATCCTTGAAAATTAATTAAATTATTTTATAAATTATTTTTTCACAAGGACTTTGAAAATTAATCCACTTTGATTGGAAGAGTATTGAGATAAGTGACATTGCGCAAGGTTTATTTTACCTTGGCCGACGTCATAGGTGTCCACTAATTCAACGAAAAGGGAAAGTAATCATTTCTCAATAAGCATGGATCATGGAAACAACAAGCATAAAAACACAAGTGAGGTTTCGTGAACAAGTCTACTTTTTAAAAAAAGTCATATGCCACAATTTTAATTGTAAAAACTAATGTTTCATGGATCAATTTTTGTGCAATGAAAGAACCCACCAAGAAATGTAAGGGTGTGCCAATTCATGTGTTTACAACCAAGTTAAACAATGAATGTGGAATTTAAGAAAATTTTCATCCATCATGTGATACACATTAAACGACTTGAAATAATGTGTATCACATGATGGATGAAAATTTTCTTAAGTGTAAGAATGTAGCCTATGAACAACTTGGTGAGGTGATCCACATCATATAATATTTTTTTTTGCCATTGTGAACTTAAAGTTGTTCTACATGGTAAACATGAACAAAGATCCCTCTAGGTCAAAGGTAGTGGTTGAAAACACTCCTATAACCTTCAACTCACCAAGTCCTACCTTCTTGGGTCGGTATGGCCGGCCTTAACAATTGTTAAATGAGCAATGAATTTTTCTTAATCTATAGTTCGAACTCATTCTAAAGTTTGAAAATTCTGAATGCATCCATTAGGTCTTGGGCTAGGTCCTACCCTACAACTTCGAAATAAATTGAGTGATAAATTCATTAACACAATTGCTACACAAAGCACATTGTATGTGCATAAATAGTCTATTTTTGTAACATGAATATATGTCCCATCATTATACAAGTAAATGTGGCTTAGATATTTTGTTTAGAAAACTCAAAACCAATCTATTTTTACTAGCTATCTATATAACCTTTAATCCTTAAACTTTAAAAGGAAAATAACTCAACTAAAAACATGAGGAACAAAACAATTAATAATTATAATAGCTAATCATTGTTGTCATGTCAATCACAATAACGATTTTGCAACATAAATAACAATGTTTTGTCATCATCAACATTGATTTAAATACCTAAGGGAATAACTATGTTTTAAAATTTTCATCACATGTGTCAAAGAACGTATTGTTTGTATGATATTATGTGAAGGAGCTTTATTTTTTCTCACCTCATTATTAACTAGTTTTTAATATCCACATATTCAAATCGCCTTTAAATTTATTAAATTTTATGTTTGCATTGAATTTGGGCACCATATATTTATTTGAATTTTTAGTTTTTGTTGAAGGTATGAGTAGTGCTTAGAAAAATAATAAGGTGATTGTGCATGATTAAAAAAATATCATGCATGAAATGTTCAAATCTAATTCTAAAAATACAATAAATTTTTTTAGCACATTTAAAATGATGAAAACCATGTTTGGCATTCACAAAGTCATTACAAACAAAAAAACACTTGGTTAGTTTCCACAAGAAAAAAAAAATCATATAAAAAAATTGAGTTCCATATAAATAAAGTGAATAATGCTTGCATTGTAACTAAAATAAATGGACCAACAATTTGTTCATTTGAGGGCATTCATTAATGTCTTGTTTTGACCAAGTAAAATATACCATCTCATTAATGTTATTTTTACTATAAACCTTCAATATAAATTACATACTTTTCATCTTACTAATTTAACCTATTAACAATTAATATTTATTATGTCTCTTATATATATATAAACCCTATTATTAATGCATACCTTATGTTAGTTAGATTTGGATTTTGAAAATAAACATAATCTTATTAGAATTAAATTATTATTTCTACCCAACAACCAATATATGGGACCTTACTTTTTATTCAAATAATTTTTTACCACAAAAAAAAAGTGACACCCCAAGGTCTAACATTACTAAACCCTTAAATATAAGGTGTATGTATGAAGCTTGTACGCACCAAGTTCCATTTTCTACTTTCCTTATCACGAACAAGATTCTAAAATTGTTATTTCATTGCCAAACTTCCAAATGTCGTATGGAGCTATTATAATGCACTATCTGTAGCCAAAGTTTACTTGAAAAACAATTGAGGCTATATAGTCATTTGATTAGTAATTTTTGAAATTGTAAAACAATCGAATAGAACATATGTAATCTAACCACGGCTACCCACAACTATTTTTGTTTTTTCTTTGCAATCAAAATTTAGCCATTTATTTGAAATATCAACATATCCGCACAAAAAAGTGGCACTTAACCTAGATGATCAACTTCAACATTGAAATTCATTGTTTCATGAATAATTATGTAATGAGCAAAGTTAATCAAATCGCGAAATTGAATGTACTTATTGCCTTAGAGTGAGGCTTCATTGTTGTAACAATTGCAATGTGCATCCTTTTACATATTTTTAGTTTTGTTAGCATGAAAGTATACAAATGCATTCTTAAATTGTGCAAATGTGTTAAGGAGTGCACTACTTTTAAGTAGTAATGATATGATGACATTCAATCCAAAATATGATTCCATAATAATGATAAAAGACAATTTGCATGTAGCATTGTTGTTCTAAGTTAATCCATCGCCATCTTCAAGATGAGGAGGATGCAACATTCAAAATGCACACATTGCACAAAGCTGATCATAAAAATTCATCTAGTTTTGATAAACAAGATTTTAATGTGTTTAGTTTCCATTATCTCTCCCAATTCAATAAATTTCCATGTCCTTTGAGTTTATGGTTAAAATATCCACACCAAGATTTTGAAATATTTCCAATATTAAACATTAAAGATAATTGGAAAACATCAATACCATAAAGTTTTCCAATGTGCCATAGAAGCCAAAATATGATGAAGAGGTGTAATGAGATTGGATAAAGGTGTAGCTTTCATTTTAAGGCATAGGGTGGCATGGACCTTGTTAACACCAATGCACATCAACCTTGGAACAATTTCCTTATGGTAGATGTTAGTGTCAGTAATAACTTATAATCACCATTTGCCCCCAAGTTTCCCTAATTCCAATTTACCTAACATTGATTTAACATCATTTCTAACTTTTGATTATTTGTATTTTTTTATTAATGTTATCCTTAATATCACTTCATAACTATCACCATGTCATGTTGTTTGCATTATCAAAATGTTTGATTCTTTTGTTCTTGCACCAAGTGATTGTCTTTTTCTACCCTTGTAGGTTGAAAACATAAAACACATTCATTTGCGTTTCTCTTCCTTTTGCCTCAAGAATCTTGCCTTTCGCTTTTCAATGTGGTGTTTTGAAAAGAATAGGCACTTTCATTACCTTCCTTTTGCTCGGTGGACTTTTCCCCCTACCTTATAATGTGGTGTTCTTAGCAAGTGGTACGCAAATTCACTAACACAAATTGGTTTGTTGTTGTGCGAAACAAAGATTCATCACCATCTGAACAATAAAACTTCAAGGTTCAAGAAGGGCCCCAATCATGATTTAGAAAGTTCATATGTTGATTATGGATTGGCTCTACAACATGTTTGCTTCCTTGGTTGTTATCCATAGGTCCAACATAATAGTGTAAATTGAAGAGGAGTAGAAATTTGTATAGATTGCAAAGCAATAATGCAAATTTAGATGAGGAACTAAAGGGGAGAAGATTCAAGAAGATGAGTAAAGTGTTTAGGCCTAGTGGTGTTAACATGAGGTTAAAACACTTTGTTTGCTCATGTTAGGTTCACATTTTGATTCAATAAGAAAACTAATTTCATGTTTCTTTTTTTGCAAGAAGGGTCACATTCAAGATTCAAAAGATTCATATGTTGGCTTTGTGATATATTTATTTCCTTGGTTGTTGTTTATGAATGTAACATAGTAGCGTTCAAAGTTGTGTAAACAAAGGAAAAGTAAAACTTGGTACACACTAGTGGTAACCCGTGCCTGCAAGGCATGGCACGGCATTGAAGCAATGATGACCCCTGATGACGACCCTTGAAACCCTAAAGCTCAACGACATTCTACCATTTCAGAAAGTCATGACTATGGGAAATTCCTCGTCAAAATTACTATGTCAGTTATTTCTTGGAATGGCCCGTTCCGCCACATAGGAAAAGAAAGTATGTTCCCATCGTACCCAATAGGGCACAAACGCATGCAATAATATAATACTAGATGACAAACTTGAAAGGCATTTGTGCAAGTGAGTACAAGAGAGGGGGGTGAACATAACACCAAGATTTGGGTGGTTGTTAACATGAAACTAAAAGACTATATTTGTTCATGTTAAGTTAATATTTTGATTTCAATAGAAAAATTATGTTTTGTTGCTAACGCTAGAAGTTAACTAACACTAATGTATCAATTTATTAACATTGCATATTATATAAATAATTATGTTAAAAAAATGTATCAAAACATTTTTAGGTGTAATTATATGATGTATGTATTACATCTTAACAAATAACTTAAAATTGAATTGTTTTCAAATGTGATTGGACCTTTAGTGAACCATATGTATATAACACATGTTAACATTGAGTTCACAAAATATAAGCATGGATGTTTAAGTGCAATCACAAATAACAAGTGTAATCAATATTTGATTTTTTTATGTTTTAATCTCAAAAGATGTATTCACATTGCAAGTTTTTAAAGTGTTTACATAATAATATTCTTATAATATTATGGAACACATGTGAAATATAATGAGTATAGGGTATTAAAAAACATTCATAAAGCTCTACATTCATGAAGTCAATTGAAATGGGTATCAAAATTTGAAAATTGGGGACCAATGACAAAAGGGGTTCAAAAACATTCAAACACTAGTTTTGAAGCCACAGGGAGTTTCATCCCTCCTTTTTTCTTCACTATGTTAAACATTCATCCTCACTTTTTGTCACTTGTCCGTAGTTTCTGCTAAACTTGGGCATTCTCATCCCTACTTCTGACAACTTCATGGAAATCTTTTATTAGGCACTTTGGCCACACCTACTATTGTTGAACCCACCTTCAACCTAAATGTCGATTTTGTTATACCCTCCGGATCCGGGTTTCTGAAAGTTTTTATAAACCAAGGAACCCCTCATTCGTTCCGGGTTTTATGAAAAAAAATCACAAAAAATAAAATAACCACGGGTTCCACCATTTTGAAATTTCTCAAAGGACCGGTGAGTGGGTCCTGAAAGAAGTGGTTAGGAACCGGCGGTTCAACGTAGGTTCTTTGACAAGTTCATCGATTTATTTAGAACCGTGGGTACGAGTTTACAACTTCACAAACCAATTCGGTTAGATAGTTTGAGACCTACTACTACATTCCCAGGGGCCCATACACCTGGGCCTTTATACCCGCCGGTTCTTTTCTTGAACTAACTAAAAGGAGACACCCACCCAACACTGGTGTTTACTTGTTGTATACCACAATACTTGATAACTTATAAATAGAGAAAAGCTTTTTTTTATAAAAAGGTTCTCATGTGCTCTCAACTTCCACATTAATTAAATTATTTGTAAAAATGTTGATTTTTTTAAATTAAACTTTTTTGTGAAGGAACATAAAGAATATTGTGGACTATTCAAGAAAAAAAATTAAAAAAAATATATATATATAATATATACAATGTGGAATCCTCAAAAACAATATTGGTCCCAAGCAAAATGACAAAACTCAACATATAAGTGTGTTTGTGTGTGTGTGTGTGTGTGTGTGTGTGTGGAGTGTGATCATTCCAATCATGAAGATGAAATCCTCTTTTGGGCTGGAAAATAAAAACTTTTGTTCCAAGCCAAATAGGCAAAGACAAAAAACCATCCATATTGAACACTAAAGGTGCATTCACACTTGATTTTTAAGTCAGTTTAAAATGAAAATCTAGGTGGCACCCAATGTCAAAACAGGCAACAGCCTTAATGTGAAGTGAATGTTAGCTTAACATGAAATTTTCATGGTAAAGGGTACATTCACACTTGGTGAAATTTTATATGTTAAGCTAACATTCACTTCTTCACATGAAGGCTATCCACCTATTTATTTATTATTTGTGTGCCACATAGGAATGAAATGATGCCACCTAGATTTTTCATTGAACACTGACTTAACATCAAGTGTGAATGCAGCAGCATAAGACTAAAAAAGAGGCAACATTCATTTGGGAACATGTATTTGTTTGTTTGTTTGTTTGTTTTGGGGGAATTTTCTTTTGGAAAAAAGACTTTTCCAACTCAATAGGCCAAAAAAAAAAGTTAACAAAAAAAAAACATCCAAATTGGAATAATAAAAGAAAACGAACTAAAAGTAAGATCTCTTTGGAATCCGTTGTTGAACTACTTAAAAAGCTTTTTGGGCTTCTTTTCCAAAATCCCCCAATTTGTCAAAAAGAGTCCATGGACAAACTTCTCCACCTAAAAGCTTTACTTAACATGCCACGTAAGTATTCCAGGTCAGCTATTTAGTTTTTCGACAGACAAACCGGTGTGTAAGTGCGAACATGGACATTTTGTATTGTTGAACTGTAGGTTCGAACCGTGTGTTAGGTTCGGAGAAAAGGTAGGTTCGGGAATATGGGTTAGGTTCGGAGGTAAAAGTTAGGCTCGAGAGGACAGTCCCAGGTTCGGAGTGGAAGTTAGGTTCAGTAAGACGGTTTTATGTTTTTGAACTTATGTCCGATCCTGAAGGTAATGTTACGTTCGGGAGGCTAGTACTAGGTTCGGGAGACCGGGACCTGAGGTCCTGGTGGCACCCACCCACCCGGAGGCTTGAGGCTTGGTGTCTTGAGGGCTGCGGACAACGACCCGGAGAAACGGCCGTCGTCTTTACCTCGCGCAAGCAGACGTCGGGGCCCGCCATAGCCGGAAAGAGAAGAGACAGAGACGAGAAGTCAGGGTTTGCTTCAAGGAATGCGAGCGCGACGCAGTTTTTCTGCTGCTGTTTCTTCTTACATGCTTCTCAAGCTGATTCCAAAACCTTCTTCAGATTGACCGTTACGTATTTTCAGCGCAGCTGTCTGTTCTTTTTTTTTCCCTTTTTTTTGGGAGGAGGTCGTTGAGCGCCATAATCTCTATTTTTCACTCTTGAGAAGCTCACTTAGAAACGTCGTAGCGAGGAGACTTTGAGGTAGTTTTTGTGCATCTCGGGTTTTGTTGTTTTTTTTTTCCCTTGCGTTTGCCTTTCTTGTTTGTCTCCTCTCTTTTTCTCGTGGCTTCTGTTCCGTTTTTCTATGTGTGTTCAGATGCTCGCGGAGTCTTCTTCTGTACTTCTATCTGCCATGTCCCGCATCTGGCATCGCTGGAGTTTTTTTGACATAGAGAGCAATACAAGTTTGTCTTAAGAATTTTCCGCAGTTCTCTCTCTCTCTCCCTCTCTCCGTGTCGCTGCCGCCATAGCCGAAGAGGTTTTTTTTTTTTTTTCTCTTTGGAAAGCCTGTTTCTGTCTTCACAGTCCAGTCCGATTTCGTGTCTGGTTTCTTTTGCACGGGTTGCAGCGTTGTCGTCTCTGAGCTTGAAGAAGTCTTCAGGAGTAGTCTACTACTTCATACACATCTTTCTTGGCATGTTGACTGTGGCATGCTGTATGACACCACTCTTTCGACAGACGGATCTCCGCCATACCTGAGCCATCACCACGGACGGAGAAGAGGTACTCTTCTCCCAATTTCTTCTTCTTCTTGTCTCTGCTTTTGGAACGCGCGTTTGAATTTTCTATCATCCTCCAAACCTTCCGAGCTTTCTCCAAGTGTTGTGAAGAACTCGCCAGAAGAACTCTGAAGTGTATATATTATATATACTCCCATTCCCTTGCGACTGACACCTGCTATTGCAACAGCTTGTTCAAACCACGAAGAAGAGGAGAACAAAATTGATGAGTAGCAAAGAACGTACCAAAGCTTGTGGAGCAAGCAGCTGAAAGAAGGTTAACTGTGGCACACAGACAAGCATCTCCGAAAGAAGGTCAACTGCTGTGGCACACAGACTGAGGAACACAGTCAATAGAGAAGAAAAGGTTCTGGTTTTACAACACAGTTTGCGCACAACAGACAGACAGACAGGCAGGCACAGAGAAATACAATTCAGGAATGTAGGTGTGAGGCGCACAGGAAGGCTGTTTTTTTTTTTTTTTTTTGGTGGGGGAGAAGCAGAAGACCTAGGTTTTTTTTATGGCAACTCCAGATTCTTTGAGTCCACAGGCCAACAACGGGAAGAAAAAACCGTCTCAGAAGCTCTCCTGGAAGCTGAGGACGCTGTGGGGGGTTGGTGGGCAACACGAGCAGCAGTCAAACATACAGCAGCAGCAGGGCCAAGCAGCAGGACAGCAAAATAATGTGGAGGTTGCCGGTTCCTCAATGTCATCCATTGCCAGAGCCTTCTTGTTGAGCCGCAGACGGCTGCGGCTTGATCCTGACAAGAACTTGCATTTCCTTTGTGAGTATCTTTCATAAAAAAATGAGCTTTTAAGTATTAGATTTCTTTTTGAGTGTTCTTGAGCTTCTCCATGCAGAATAGGTGCTTGATTGGGTTGCTTCTTACAGCTATCATAACATGCCAACTCATTTTGCAATGCTGAGTATTCTGTTCTGAAATCCTAATTAGCATGAATTGCTGATACTCTGTATTGGGTCTGGATTAATTGCTAATCAGTCTCTTAACCTCAAGATTAGCCTGGTGAAGTTTATACATTTTTTCAGGATGGTGATGCATGCACACTATTGTTTTGTGTGTGAAGATTTAACAGTACTTTGTCTTTCAGTGCATAAAAGAAGTGGAAAGTAGAGCAGCTGATTCTATTCTGATCACATGGGTGGTGGCAGTCATACTAATGGAAGGGCTTTGTGGGGCTTTTGATTGCAGATGAACCAGGGAAGCAAGTGTCAAGTGCAATCAAAATCAAGAATGTCAGTCGCTCACATGTTGCATTCAAAGTAAGCAGTGTTGAATTTATGTCCTGTTGTTTCGTGCGAGATGCATCAATATATTGAAGCTTTTCTATTCGTGGAAGTCCTGTATAGCTTTTTTCAAAAGATTTGTTGTATACTTATCCACACCCACTGTTGGGAGAGCTGATGAAGTTAGTGGTAGTCATGGCAGCTGATCACTGCTATTTGTGATAAGGTTAATGATGGTCTGACGTTTTGTGAGAAACTCTCATAAGGTCATGACAGCACTAATTGTCATGGTACCTTCAAATTGTTGTTGTGGAGATTTCTCTGTAATTTCATAGGTCTATAGCTGTCTTTAAGAACAGAGGTCTATGGCTTTTGTTAGTGCAGTGTTCATATGCTTGTGTAGATTGTCACTGAGAAGTATGCCTGGTTCTCCAAGTAGAAGGTACTTCATGAGAGAGCAGTATTTGGTCCATATTTCCCTCTTCTTTTCTATTTCAATATACACAACACTTGGAAGGTTTGAAGCAAGAAGTCAAAAATTGATTTGCTTGTGTGACAATTGCCTCCACAGTTTCAAACTACAGCACCAAAGAGCTGCTTCATGAGGCCCCCCAGTGGTGTTCTTCCCCCAAATGGCTCTATCATTGCGACAGGTATGTGTTAAATGGCTACCTACATCAGAATCTGGGTTTTCAAATATTCTGAATAGGGTACTATCAGTATGACAGGCATGTCAGAGCAGTCATATACAGCTTGCAATTCAGAGAATTTGTTATGAGCATGGAAACCAACCAGCCTTCTTGTGTATAGAGCCTTAGCTCTATTTTACACTTTTGGACATAGTTTAGATAGCTTGATGCTTTTCTGAGATTTGGGGACTGTGGGAGTTTTTTTTGCCATCCTTGGTCAACATTAGTCTACATGTACTTGAGCTGTTGGTTATTTGGAAAATCTTGTATAGTAAGGTTTGTTCTTTGCAATTTATTGAAGCTGCAATTACCTTATTGAGGGTGGTCTGCAGTTGTCAAGTTTGTGGAGAAACCAGAGAACCCACAGGAAAAGAAGAACAAAGACAAGTTCAAGATTGTCAGTTTGGCAGTGAAAGCTGGTGTGGAATACACTCCAGAACTGGTAAGGAGGGAAATTTTGTCATTGGTGATTTGTGCCATAGGAACAGTAGTTTGGCAGTTTGTTACCTGCACTCCTCCATTCTACCATATGGGTAAAGTGACAAGCTATGTTGGCTTTTATCCAGTTTGAGGAGCAAAAGGAAGTGGTGGCTGTGGAGCGCATCCTACGAGTTGTTTTCATTGATCCACAACGAGCATCTCCTGTAAGCACAGCCTTTGGACACAAAAGTGTTTGCATGCATCTGAAAAGTGCTTGTGGGTATTGATGGCCTTGCTGGGCCATGGCAAGGAACTTACACCACCAGCTGTCTCTTTGTCTTTGGCTTCATCGTTTTCAGGAGGAACTGGAGAGGCTGCAGAAACGGTTAGCAGAAGCTGAAGCAGCTGAAGCAGCCCACAAAAAGCCTAAGGAAGATAAAATTCCCAAGGGCACTCTGGTTGTGGAGGGCCTTGTAATTGACGAATGGGTAATTGCTTCTCTTTCCATTTAGCTCTTTACAGTTGCCCCTTTCTCTTTTGAAACCATCTTCTTGCCCTTCTGTTGGCATCATTGACTATGAGTATCTCTGTGAGACCATAGTGATTTCTCCATCCTTGGATCTACCAGATTTAGCATATATGGGTGATGTGGGTTATGGCCATGCCTGTAGTAGATGGGAAACAATGTTATTGGGGTTGAATCTGCAATACCTTGCCAACAATTTAGAATACCTTCACAGTTCAGCTAAATCAGGGCTGTTATTTTGGATTTCTGAGTGTTTTCTGCATCACAGAGCATTCATTTTCTGGTGCTCCTATTGTGTCATGTGATGTGGCTGAATCCAGTGTAGGGAGAGAGACAGAGAAGTTCTTGCATCTTAAAATCTGAACCTGAAGCACAAGGAATCAAGGACTACTAGACCCCGAGAAACATTTAGTGCAAGGGTCTTAGGAGTCGAGATATATCCTGTAGAGTATATTCCTGTTAGTCCTGTATCTATTTTGCAGTGATGTAGCTGATTTGTTCTACTGGTCTTTGGGGTGCAGAAACAGCGAAGAGAAAACTATTTAGCACGGCAACAGGTTGAAGGTGCAGAATCTCTATGAGGCTCAGTCTCAAAGATGAGCTCACCCTTCAATCCTCAATTCAAAGTTGAGAGGATGGTGGAATGGTGATGCTATATAAACCTAGATTTCACACTCCAGATGCAGTTTTGGGAATCTGTCACATATATGTGGTCCAAAGTAGTCTGTAGCAAACTCTGTTTCTCAGGTTTCAACTGATAAGTTTCAACATCTGGGCGCATCTTCTTTCCATCTGTCTGATCTCAGGAAGGGTACCCACTTTATCCTCCAAATTTAATCTGGGTCAATGGCAAATTGAGATCCTGTACAGGTTTCTACCTAGAGCATTTGTACTCTTAGTTGGATTCTGCTTACAAGATTTCTGGTAGATCACACTGAAGCCTTAGCTCTGTGTTACCTCAGCCTAAAGAAGCAAACTATAACTGATGGGATATCTATCTGATGGGTGAGGTTGTATGGCTCTGCTTGTTAGCCAAGAAGGATACTGTCACTGCAGACTTCAGGACCAGGAATTGTCCGTGTGATGACTACTCAACAAACTGTCTTTGCATGAGTTTGGAAGAGGGTACTACTCTCTCTTGTATCACCTTCTTCACCTTTGTTCTGTCAGATGAGGTCAAATCTCTGAACAGTAAAGCTACAACTTGCTTGAATCATTAACACTTTTACTCCCTCTTCCCTGGAAAACTCATCTTTTTGCCTGTTGTGTTTGCTGTAGAAATAGTCGAACAATGTTAGGTCTAGTCACTGTTCATGAATATAATCAGATGAGCTCTGTTCAAACTTGGCCCAGGAACAGAGTGGACTCTCTCTAGAAGGGTGGTGCTGGTGGCAGAAGAAAACTTCTGCTGCTATGTCGTGTGATGCAACTCTATGAGTTAACATGGGTGAGATCCTCTTCCCCATAGATTTGCTTATGACAAGACATGGTACTCCCTGGTCCTCAAGGAATGGAGAATAGAACTGTTGTTACATCTTATGATGCAGCTACTGTATGAGCTCAAAGTGACTTCTCCCCATAGCTTATATTTGTTCGGCCATGATACCCCTGGAAGAAGGGGGAAGCTTATTAGCCTTTCAGATCTTCCCTTTTTCATGAAGGCTTTGCCAAAAAATGTTCTCTGCTCCACCCCCTTTCTAGGCTCCTCTCCAATGATCCTCTGGGTGTCATTATACCTTCAAAGTGGATTTCCTGAACAAATTCAATTTTGTATCAAAATTGAAACCCTTTTGGATCAGGTCTAGGTTTTCTAGTCTTATAAGTACAAGGTTTTTTTACAAGTGCAACATAACCGAGCATTTGATTAAAGCAACCAGATTAAAACCAGAATTGAAAACAGGATTGTATCTTTTCTACTAAAAATGCCAGAATTTTATTTTATTTTTCCCAATTAGAAACTTGGAATCAAATTACATTCAATCAAAAAAATCAGAATTAAAATTGGAAAGATTTTTTTCTTCAATTAATAAAACAGACAACAATTTCATCTTTCTCAGAACAAGCCCTCAAATTCCTACTCTTAGATTTCCATTTATCTCAATGAATTCTACTAAGCTAGATGGAGTTTTACAACCTACCTTAGGATCAATCACAAGGTTGATTTTTATACACAAATATCAACTTTTCAAATTTCCAATTTGCAATCGACATCTCTGTAAATTAGTAAGTATTCCAACCAAGGAAAAAATCTTTTTTGTTTTTATTATTCATGATCCAACAATGTATAAAATTTGTCGAGCAAAGGAAACTAAGTGTAAGAAACATTGTTTCATGTTTCTCTTACCAAAGAAAGAACGGGACATTTCACCTATTTCAAATCTATTTGGTGTCAATCAAAAAACCAACAACTCCCTTTGGACAAGTTTTTTTTAAGCATGTCCAAGTATACTTGTAGTTTGTTCAAGAATATCTAGATTGCAATCTTGATCAAAATTAATTTTGGTCAACAACATTCCTTTGAAGTCTATAATGGGATGCAAATGTTCACGACACTTCATTAACATAGGGTACAAAAATTGAAGGTTCTGTAATTGAAAAATTATCTAAGAAAAGAAAAAGAAAAAATTACTTTGTTTTGATTAGGGTATTCAACGTTCTTTGTCAAATTCCTACTTCCACACAAGCTTTAGTCCATTCTTGCCTTCCCTTCCCAAATTTCTTGGGCTATGTCATACACTTTTGCAAATTAGCTTGTGGAAACTTAATGGAAACATATTTCAAAGTTTTGCATATTTTTCATCTACTATGCCATATTGATAATGGTTTGGAGAAAACATGACAAAAGCAAGTTCCTTGGAAACTTTCTTATAAACCAAAAATTTCACAACTAACAACTAATTTCAATGCATTAGTCATTGCATTGAGGTTGTACCCTTCATCTTTCACAAAAGCAACAATTTTTTTAGATCATATTTATCCAACAAATCAGTTAGACTATGAACTAGGGCATGTCCAATAGTTTTTGAGGTTTCAAACAATCCAATAGTGACATGTTTTAGTTACCAATCATTTCCCAAAAAATTGAGAACCAAATCAAACATATCATATACCCCTTTTGACATCCATAAATTGAAATTGGAAGTAGTAGTGTCACATTCTACCAATGCTAGAAGAACATACAATTCCCTAATTTTTTCCACCAACCCTAGTAATATTTCCAATGAAAATTGTTGTCTAGAAGGGAAATTAACCCTTGGACACAAATGCAATGAAAGATGACCTAACCATATACTTTCCACAAATTGGATTGACAATTATTTTTCACAATCAAAAGACCCAAATCTTCAAGGAACTCTTTTTGTTGCACATCATCTTTTTTGAAAAATTGTTTCACAACAAAAATTTTTGAGATAAATCTTCCAAAGATATTTGGCCTTTTTTCTTATGGTTGCCTTTCCTTTTTTTCATCCATTAAACTATTAACTTCTTCCTCATATCTTTTATTAATAATGGGATGATTTGCATCAACATGTTTCCTCAAATATGTACTTCCATTTGCTTTAAAATATGAAATTAATCCTTTTCTTGTTTATGTTTTGAAATGCTATGCTTTGACAAGACCATTGTAGCATAAAATGCAATTCATGATTTGTAGATGTTGAACATTAACAATCTAATCATGATTCACACAAAAAAAGACCCACATAAGCTTAATCTAACTATGAGGTTTTTAATACTTTTTTTAACATGCAATTTTTTTATAATTTCTGTTTTACTTGCTTCTTCATTTTATGGATTTTGGCTTGTTTCAATTTGCACACTAGGATTATCTTCAAATTCTACCATTTCATTTATAACATCATTCATAAAAACTTTAAAATCCTCACTTCAACTAACTACATTTTCAATTTTAGAGGACAAATTGATGATTGTTTTCATAAGAATATTACCAATAATGGAAGAGGAAACCCTATTTACCAACAATTAAAGACTATGCATAAAAAATATTACAAACAATTACCAAGGAGTAATTATTAATTCTAAAGAACAAAATATAGGGTTTAGAAATAAATTAAATCAAATTACCTTTCTTTCTTCTCAAGATGATGCAAAAAATAAAATGGTTATGTTTTAAAAGTTTATTACATTGAATCTTGATTAATTTTTTTCCAGAATCCTCTACACATAATAGACCTAAATGTTACTACATTCTAACTTTAAAAACAAAAACACAAGTTAATGATTAAAAAAATTACTAAACTATTGAATCCAAAATTACAATAATTACACCTATGATCAAACACATGTTTATCATCGAACATTTTCCAATATTTTTGTCATTTCTTCATCAAATTGAACAATTTTTATGTCATTGGATGCATAAGTTGGAGGGCTACAAATTTTTTTGGTTCATCAGAAATTTAAAAAACAACATAGAAAACATAGGAAAAGGATGAATGGTAATTTGCTGAAATTTTTTGAAACAATATTTCTAGACTTGTCTTTATTTTTAGCCCCATATCTTCTTCATTTTTAGTTTTTTTTTAGTGAATTAAAACTTAATGGATGTGCCAACTAAGGTTTTACAAAACTTCTTTGTATTTTAAAAGCAAAGATGTAGTAATCAAATATTTTAAGCTCAAAATTTTAATATGTTTTAATTCACCCATCATCAAACATTGAACCCCCTTACACCAAACATCCCATATTTTCTTGGTGACTTTACCAAATTGACCTAGTTTTGTGACATTGGAAATGCCATATGGAAGGCTCCAAATATTCTTTGAATGTTAGAAGTGAAGTAGCAAGGTGTGAAGATTTGACATCCTTTAAACTTTTAAACGTTCAAACATTAACTTGCTTACCTTAATCAAACTAATGAAAAAAATGCAAATTAAAAAAAAAAAACTTATTGCAACAATTCCGCACTCCTTCACCTCCACACTCCCTCACCTGCAACAAAGGTGAGGGGAATAATATCAAGGAAACACAAAACACAAAGCTAAATGTAGGGAAAACAACTAAAGAAATGCAAAACATGAGAACAATGTAGAAGGTGAATGCAAAGTATGTTAACAAAACAACATGATGCACAAAAGCAACAATGCAACAAGCAAAAAAGAGCAACACAAACGACGCAAGCATAAGAGCAAGAGAGGACAATTGAATACACAAGCACAATAGTAGGAAAAAACAATTGAATAAGTTGCAAGCATAAAAACATGAAAAAGTAGTTGAATAATGTGATGTGCAAGAATAGGAGATAACAATTGAATAACATAAGCATGAAAATAAGAGAAAAAGGAAAAAACATGAAAAAATAGTGCAAGTGAAAACCTTTTTTCCAAGACACAATAAAAAAAACTTCCAAGGGTTTTTATTCATCTTTTTAAAAAAATACAAAACCTAAGTGTGCAATGGTTAATAACAACATCACCAAAAAAATTGTGACTAAAACTTGTTCAATTTAAATCTAAGGGTCCAAATTTTAGATTAATTCAATCTTGATACCTTTACCTAGGAATTTTTTTTATCCCAATCAATTTTCAATTTTCTCACATGATATAAACCACATTCGATTTCAATTGCCAATTTTCACAAAAGGAGTAACCGACATTTTGGGTATCAATAAGGATATCATAAAATATGATATCCATTGGTGTTCAAACTTTGATACTTAGTGCAATCTAAAATACCCACCCAACATTTGTTGTGTCACTACCTTTTGGTTTTTTGGTTTTGTAATTCCAACTTAGTGAACTACCTTTAGTTCAATGCACTAACATATAAGCAATTGTGAATTGACTCATGTCCTCTTATGACACCCCACTATAGGAGTGTGGGTACCTATTTAGGTGACTTATTGATTTTAGCTAGGTCCAATGGAACCGAACGCAATTTTAAACTAGTCACCTAATTTAACCTATGCTCCAAAAAATTGGAACATTTTCAAAATTGAAGATTTTATATATCTCAAAAAACCATCTTCAAATTAAAAATTTTACGAAACAAAAACTAGAAAATCAAATATCAAACAATGATGTTTAAAACCTTATGGACTTGTGAGCTCTTGTATTTATAGTAAAACCTCTATAATTTTATCACCTAGGGACCGGCAGCCAGTGATAAAGTTTGAGAGGTTATAAGTTATGGGAAAGTTTGGAACTGTGAGGCGCAGGGTTCAAAAGCTGCAGGCTACTTTTTTTTCCCATTTTCTTTGCATTTTTGATCATCAAGGCAACTCGTCTTTGGCAGAGAAAAAGGGTGAAAAACATCTGAAGTCCAACACTTTTTTTCCGAACCTACTTGTAACCGGAGTATTGTCCCTCTAGCGCACTTCACACTTTGCCCTAAACTAGATATACACGGAACAGATCTGAGCTACACTTTGCAGAAGGTCGCGGAGACCCCTTGGAAAGTCATGGAACGTTCTGGAGCCTTCTTGTCGATACAGTATTTGATTAATCCGGTCAGATCCACATGAATCGGTAGGGACGAAACATCAAGGAACATTCTAGAAAATCGACGAACAACCAGTTTCTGCTTCGAATTGTATCCCCAAATATGTAGCTCAGTTGCCGAGCGAATACAAAAACTTGTAGATTAACTTTGTTACACTGCTTGCGCATAAAAGCAGGGCAGGACCCGTTTTTTTCTTCACCAACAACCAACAATGGCGAAGTCCCCCAAACTAGCTCACAGCCATCTGACGGAATCCCTGCGCATTGCCCTCTATCGATATAAGAGGGACAACCCAGCCCTCAATTAGAGGGCCCTGGTGAAGTGGTTGGAGGAGATTCATCAGGTGACGGTGACGCAGGCGACAATCAGCAACATTCTACAGCGTTCGGCGGAGTTGCTGGCACAGGAGGAAACTGTAAATGGGAACACCAAAACCCGGCGACTGGTCATGTATCAGGATGTGGATGAAGCCTTGGTGCAGTGGGTGGAGGCGTACCAGGTTAATATCAACATTAGTGAGGAGATGATCCGCTAGAAGGCTGCCCAATTCCTGGAGAGGCTGCATCCTGACGCGCCAAAATTCGAGTTTTCGAGCGAATGGCTAGCCAAATTCAAGCAACGACATCAGATATGGTTGCATTGTCGATTTGGCAAGAGTGGTGTTGCGGACACGGAGATCATCGAAAAGTCCTTGCCACGCATCCGCACAATCCTGGACCAGTATGCACTTGCTGACATATACAACATGGACGAAACTAGGCTTTTCTACCGTATGCAAGCCGACAACTCACTTGCCACCAGACAGCTCGAAGGCCGCAAGCAGAACAAGGAGCGCATCACCATCATTGTATGCTGCAACGCTGACGGGTCTGACAAACTGCCACTCTGGATCATTGGCGAGTCGTTTCGCCCCCGTTGCTTCAAGAACATCAACATCAACAACCTTGACTGCAAGTACCACACCAACAAAAATGCCTGGATGACACATAACGTCTTCAAACTGTGGCTAACAACTTTTGATCGGCGCATGGATGGACGGAAGGTGATACTGCTCTTCGATAATTGCAATGCGCACATCAAAGATGTTAATCTGGAGAAGTTCAACATTTAGCTGAGGAACACAACATTGCTCTACCTGCTGCCAAACACCACCTCGAAAATTCAGCCGTGCGACGCTGGAATCATTCGCACATTCAAGGCCTATTACCGCCGTCAATTTAATAACCAACTGTTTTCAAGGATTGAAAGTAGCGTCGCAGACCCGGAGAAGATCAACCTCCTTGATGGCATCCAAAACGCCATCGCAGCCTGGAAGCAAGATGTCAAGTCAACGACCATCAAGAACTATTTCCAGCATTGTCAACTATGTTCAGATGCGATCGCCACCCAAGAAATCGAACCCCCCGCTGAACTGGTCGCTGAACTGGAAGAGCAGATTTGTCAATTCCATTATCGCAACCCCATGGAAATCCGCAACCTTCTCAACTATCCTAACGAGGAGACAGTTGCCAACGTGCCCACCGACAATGACATTACAAAGGCTATCATCGAGCAATTCCAGCCATCGCCGCTGCCCGCGGACAATGACGATGATGACGACAGCCAGGAGCTTCCGGTGGTCACATCAGGGGAGGCATCGAAGATGCTTTCCAAGCTCCAGCTCTTCTGGACACAGCAAAAGGACAGCTATCCTGTTTTTGTTGACTCGATTGTGAAGATGAATGACAGAGTACACCATCTCCACTAGAATAGTCTTAAACAGAGGCCTATCACTAGCTATTTTCACCATAACTGATCGAAAAATAAACGAATTATAAAATTATAAAATTGTCGAGAAAGAGGAAAAATGATAAGTTATAAGAATATAAATTTTTTACATGGTCCCATTGATGGACCGGGCCGGAGTGATAAAATTTGAGAGGTTACAAAATTTGGGGGGATCAGTTTATAGAGGTTCTACTGTAATAGGTTTTGGGGAAAATTTATGAAGTATCTAGTATCTACCACTAGGTCCAAATAATTAAAATCCTAAAATTCATTAAATATAATATATGTATATAAAGATTCTTGTTTTATTTCAAGGTGGTTTTCTTGCATTATGATGGGAGAAAAATGTAGGTGTTGTTATGGATTCTCTATTTATTTTTTAAAATTAAGTTTCAAAAACATTATTTTTAGGAGAATGTGATTAGCCTTTTTTGGGAACAAGGCTATAACATTTTTTCTTTTCAATTTTGTGATGTGCCCAAAGTGGTGATTTGGCCATTAGACGACTTTGTCAAATCTTGGTTAGAAATGGCTTATGTAGTTTAAACCATTTAAACATCCTACTATATTTTTGGCTACATACTAAACCTAATATTGATATCTAGTGATTTTTTTTGTTTTCTTTAAAATCTAACAATTGAAAGCCCCCAAAAGACCACTTATTTTTTGAATTCTTTGCTTGAATTTCCCAAGAAGAAAAAACATAATTCTCTACAATCATAAAATATTGCCATAAAGACCTAAACGAAAAAAAATTGTTAAAAGATGGCACCAAAATCAAATTTTTCTTAATGAGTTTCCCAATAGAAACATCATTGGCCAACATCACCAAAGAGATCCAACATTAAGTGACAACAAATCTCCAAATTGTAAATTTTGATTTTTGGGCATCCTTATGTATTTCTAGTAAAACAATCAAATTTCTTTCCAAAAATGGTAAAAAATATTTCAAAAACATAATTTCTTATTTTTCTTTCAATATTTGAAAGAAAAATTGGCATTGAAATAACACTAACACTCTATAAAACTAAACTAAAATTATTTAAAAGTTTAAACCTACAATCAAGCAACATTCCCTCATTAGCATAAAAAGGTTGGTGTTACAAGGATGATGTGATGACATTTTACATAGGCATAAGTTTTCACATCTTGAAAGATCATTCATCACTTGAAAGGCATCACCTTTTTACTTCCCATGCCTTTCTATCAAAGGATTATCAAAAATTATTTACATTGGCTTAACTTAATGGAGGAAATGTAGTTAAAAAAACATCTAGGCCTTTGAAGATTGATTTAAAATTAAGTCCCTACTATCACATAGGTAAGTTGTGCAACTAAAATCACACACAACACCCACACACCATACAAAACATTTGAAAAATACAAGAAATGAAACTTACATATTTTTGAGTTAGAATCATTCACACACTTGAAACCTAGTCCTTATGTGCGTTACACCCATTGAAAAGCTCATCACACATACTTAAGGATTTTGTTTTATGAGAATTGCTCACCAAAAACATGTATGTTTATTATTATGAACATTTCCATAATCAAAAAACATATAAATTAATTGCGGCATAGCTTTGTAACACCAGAAAACTATCCCCAAGGCTTAACACAAAATAACAATATGAAATTACGAAAGAAAAAATATAAGCCTAAAGTTCAACCCTTTATATATTTGAAAGGAGGATTGAATGGATTTTTATCTCCATTCATTTACATGTATTAAACATTTCCATTCATGAACTACAAGCCATTAGTTTTACACCACATATTACATTTAAAAAACTATCATCCTTTTTATGAACAAGTCATTCAATTATTTGAAATCTTCTTCCCTAGAATTTAATCAAGTTCATATAATTCATTTTCAATTATGTCTAACTAGCTCAAAATAGTTAATTAAATTACTTATATGAATCCTAGTTTAAATCCTTAATTTAAAAAATGTTTAGGAGGCAACTTTTGAATGTTAGTGAAATCAATAAGGCTACACCCAAACAAGTTGAGGCAAACACCCCCTTAAGGCACATGTTCTCTAGCACAAAGGTCCATAGGTAGACATGTCATAAATTAACTCAAATGTGTAATGAAATTTATTTTGAAAAAAAAACTGGAATTTTTTTTTATTAAAATGCTACCAAACTAAAAATTAAATTCCAAATGTGGTGAACAAATTTCCCCCCAAAAAAATCAAAATTTGGTGATTATTTCAAGAAAACAAGAATATTATGACAAAATATTCCCTTATTATTCTCAATATTATTCACAATTTGGGGAAAATTTTGCCACTAAAACAAAAATGCTAGTCACAACATGGATAGCTTCCAAGCTAATAATGTTTAAGGATATAGCTAATGTTCCAAGGATACATTTGACAATAAGGAACTTCAATGTTCACATTAACGGTGTGAAAATGATGTAGGAAGGCAATGTTGTGTTGTAGACATCCTTTTAAAAAAAATAAAAAAATTTATTTTTAGATTGTTTAAAAGGTAGACATAATAGATATAATATTAGGAATAATGAAAATATCAATAGTTATATGCATGATATATGAAGACTTGTAAAGTAACACCCGAGGAGCAGTGCGTTCCCAAAGTAAAATGCCTACCTATAGTGAAGTTGAAAGGGCATTACACATGATATGAATATGTGTAAGGTAACATTTAAGGAGTTGGGTGTTCCAAAAGTAAGCACTTGCCTTCGACAAAGTTAAAGGGCATCACACGTATATGAATATGTGTAAGGTAACATTTAAGGAATTGGGCATTCCCAAAAGTAAGCGTTTACCTAAAGTGAAGTTAAAAGGTTTTACACATATATCAATGTATGTAAGGTAACATTTAAGGAGTTGGGTGTTCCCAAAATAAGTGTCTACTTAAGGCGAAGTTAAAGGGCATTACACATATATCAATATATGTAACACTTGAGGAATTGGGCATTCCCAAAGTAAGCACCTTGTCATGCCCATATGCATGGTTTCATACATAATGACTGGTTACGAGCATGCCAATCATACCTTTAGGGTTAATGTACATTCTTAAATTAATATACATTATTAGGTGTTTTAGGGTTATGGCTTGTTAAGGGTTTCAGCTTTATTGATGGTTATATAAAAGGCCAAGCTTTTCGCTTTTCTTGTTAATTTTTTAAATTCCTTTGTCAGGGAAAGTTTCTTCCATAATCAGATTGGATTTCTAGATGTTCATAACGACTATTACACGACCACCATTTACATATACTATGTTTTCTTTCCTTCTTTTCAATTCAATTTAATAACACATGAGAATTTCATCTCAGCTTCCTTTTGTGCATTATATATATACTAGTTTGAACCTCGTGCCCAATGCACATGTGTGTGTGTATTTGATGATACATATTACAAAATTACAATTACAAACTACATTTCCAAAATCTCTTTATATACGACATACAACATGTATCCATCGGAACCCTGGCCATTGAAAATTTTGATGTTTGCACTACTTGTGACCCGTGAGATAACAACATACAACTGACCATGGGAATAAACCGGAGACAACAAATATACCCCAACGTTGTTCAATTTGTAAATAAATAATAAGTTATTTATTTAGTAGGTATCAATCTGTTGAAAATTATTTCTTTGTTTTTGTATGTTGATAAGTTCTAGTATCTAGACCCCCTCCCTGTTCATAATGGTTAGGGTTTTCGGTGTAGCCAATTTTCACATGCATCATAATAATACCTTTGGCATCCAGCATATTATTATTATTGGAAAATTTATTTTTTTGGGCAATATGATCATTGCAATTACTAATATATCTATTAAATTTATGTGCTAAATGGCAACTGACATCCATTGCCATTATTATTATGGCAAATGTAAACCTTGAAATTGCCAATATCTAATAAAAGTGCGTTTGACGACTGTTCGTTCTAACATCCATTGAATTATAATTAAAAAAATTATGGCAATGTAAAAAACATTGAAAATTTCCAATATTCTAAATAAAATATCAAAAAAAAAAAAAAAAAAAAAAAACAAACAAAATTTTTTCAATTTTTGAAAAAAAAAACAAATTATTTT
>Ga0116227_10003804_pt1 | contig 33237 bp, 17 predicted proteins | sample S1TSphgellanicum_FD_89693 | JGI IMG/M metagenome (GOLD analysis project Ga0116227, IMG submission 89693) | Host-associated microbial communities from peat moss isolated from Minnesota, USA - S1T2_Fb - Sphagnum magellanicum MG | ecosystem: Host-associated > Plants > Peat moss > Unclassified... | reverse complement strand
ATTTGGATGAAAGTGCGGCAGAGAGCTACAGAGAATACTATATGGGGGAAGGTGGTGGCTTCCCCCGAGTCCGGGCCGTGGTGAGTCAAGTGAGTCCAAGGTGGCCCGTGACTTGTCCCAACACTGAAAATGTGTAGAATGAGTTCTAACCAACTTGTTGGTTGGATTTGGATGCATGACCGAATAACTAAGTAAGCTTGTCCCTCTTCCTAATCTAATCCCGGAGCTTTCAGCACGCCCCTCTCACCCCCTCTAGTGCTGGAAGCTGGGAGCGTGCCTCGAATCCTCACCTTTCCGCAACTTGAGTGACTTAGCCCCAACTTGGGGCTAACTAAGGATTCGAGAGCGCGTCACATCGCATTCCTATGTTGGTTTATAATCCTAAATTTTTTATTTTCCATACTCAATTTATTAATGTGTGTTGAATCACTACATATTGATCTTATATCATGTATATTATCCATTCATGGCCTTCACCACCAAAAAATGAATATTTTTTGTTAAATCCACATCATCAAAATTCATAAATTTTAAGGCCAAAAACACATTTGAACCATGTGCTAAATATGTTGTAAGCCAATTTCAATTGGTTTTGCTCTTTTAGTCATCAATGTAAAAATCACCTTCAATTTTGAGAAGGAATAATACACATTTGATAAAGAAAAAAAAAATTGAAAAAAAGGAAGGATTGTCCATTTAAGAAGTTAAAATATTATAAACATCCAAAAAGACTTTTGATTTGTATCAAATTTTGAGCATTGAGACTTTCCAAGTAATGGAGCTTGTTCCAAAATATATATTGATGATCCAAACTATTATATTTGTGATTTTTCATATATATATAAAGTGTTCACTCACTTAAGTGGTTCATTTAGATGGGCTTTCATCCATTTGTACTCAAGGATGAATAAAAAACTTTGATTTTTTTTCATTCTAACATACAATATGTGCATGATCCCATTGGGTTTGGCCTTTGAAAAGTATCACAATACTTTCAAAATGTGGAATTGTTTTCATTTTTAATTACATAAACAAAAAATTACATACACATTTTTTACCTCAAATATGGGTATGGCTATATGTGATAAAGCTTATTCAGACCCTACCCATCTACAAAAAACCACAATTTCTATACACCCAAACCCTACCCTATTGGAAAAGTTGCAATGTTATTTACTCTTACTTATGGGTAAACTGATTGAAAAATAATAATACCCTCACACAAACATATATCAAAAACAACAGAGCTACACAACACTAGTTTTACCCCAAGTATCCACATTTTTTAGTCATGGTTATGTTGGCCCAAGGTTCATTGAGTGAGCAATTGTCTGTGACATTTGTAGCTAATATAAAAGTTCCAAATTAAATAATTTGTGGAGATTAGGGATTGAGTTTTAGACTTTAAAAATTAAAGTAAAAAATAACCTTTTTACATTGGTGACACATGTAAAGTTGATGCAGATTGTGCTGACTCACATTTCAATCTCACAACTATAATTACTATTGAGATCATTTTTTATAAAAATTATGGCAAATAATATAGCTCATAAATTATCAATTGGAAATTAGTTTTAAATTAAATACTTGATTATGAATATATTGTAACGAAATTTTCATCAAGCTCACCATTCAAGGAACTTTTTTAATACCCTTCTAAATATTAATTGTGAATGAAATGTCAACAATGATGATTGGACTTTATTTAATATGAATGAAATTTGGACATTCATGAATGAATGCCATTCATGAATTTCCATAAACAACAAACTTAAATTATATGAAATATAATTTTTCTATGAGCAACTATATATTTTGATATATGATTAATGGCCTACATTGAGATTGTTGCTAGATGTCATTTGTGATAGAATGTTATTGATATCATTGGAGAAAACTCACAAACGATTATAAGACATGTTGAACTTTCACATGCCCAAAACAAAGTTGTTTTTCCAATATGATAAGATAACTATTTGGCACACAAAGTGTTCCCAAAAGTCATGTGCATTTGGAGCACAATTTCAAAGAGCAGATCAGTCCACATTGAAAAAGTGATGAGATTGAAAAGCCTTTGGCCACAAGCATAAGAAAATGGTTTGCATGCCCAAATATGGTGCATTTCTTGTGACTTAAATGGCGGTCTTGTGATGCACCTTTGGGCTAATATTGGTGGTAATTCCTCAATTGGGAGAAAGCAAAATTTTCAAAAGCTGGGACACACTCCAATCTTGTCTAGGACAAGAGAAGAGAACTTTGCAGAAACTAGGATAAGATAATGCATTTTATAAGGAGAGCACTTAGAGCAATTTCGAGCCAAAGCTAATTTTGACATTCACCACAAACTCACAAGGATTCATCACAACTTGGACCCTTTTGTGTTGAACTAACCCCCTCATGATATACTTTGTAATTAGCAATGAGCCCTCCAGCAAAATGACAATCCCCAAAAGTAACAATGACCTTCTCCTCAAATTGGGACAATTCCCAATTTTTAAAATCTTCATAATTCAAGGAACTTAATGCTTACAACCATTTAAACCCTTCTTTTTTAACCCTCATCAAGAGGGTTCTCTAAATCATCCCAAACTTGTGAATCTAACTCAATTTGCTCTTCCAAATTGTCTTTGAATTGCCAAAACTCTTTTGAGCAATTTGTGTCTCAACATTTCAAAGAAATCTTGCACTTGTGTATATATGTTTTGGTGCATAATCAAAGAAATTAAAGTTTGTTGTAGAGAAGCTCAACAAAATTACTCTTGAAGGAACCTAGAAATTTCAATGGTATTTATCAATCCTTGAATGACCACACCTCTCCAGACCTCCCTTTGCAACAGGGTCTCCCCGTTTAGACAAATCACATTGTTTGGCCCACTTAATGACGCTAAATTGTAAGTAAGTAAGTAAGGTGCAACTAAGTTGGCAATGAATATAAAACTTTGTATCATATGTACTCTTGTTGGAATGCGGATCAAGGGATTCGGAGCACCAAACCACCGATCCATCACAAATAAACTTCAGTAAAATCATGAATCACATAATCAAAGAAATTAAAGTTCGTTGTAGAGAAGCTCAACAAAATTACTCTTGAAGGAACCTAGAAATTTCAATGGTATTCATCAATCCTTGAATGACCACACCTCTCCAGACCTCCCTTTGCAACAGGGTCTCCCCGTTTAGACGAATCACATTGACACTAGATGGTCTATAGCTCCTTTGCAGACTAGCTTGCAGATTACAACTAAAGCAAGACTTGCAGGGATGCACTGATGATTGCATGACTGCTATTTGTCATCTTAAACTGACAAGAGATTGACTTGACTTGCAATCAGACAATGCCAATCACTTTTCACTTGCACATGTGAAGAGATATATATATGGAGACAGTTGGAGGGCCTGGGTTTGGTGATGTGCTTCACTAGGTGATGCACCATGGGTGGGGATGCGAGGACAATGAAGAATGGTATTCTTTTGCTGGTCTTATTACAGCAGGAGTATACATCTGTTTTACTTCCAGAGACTACCAAAAACTGCAGATGACTTTGTTGAGATAGTCACAAAAGACATGCACTTTGCTACATTGTAACTGACTGAGCCTACACATCACACCATTTACACTATACACGTCTAGAGAGAATTTTCAAACTAATTGCACAAGAAAGTTGTTGTGCTTTGGCATCCATAAAAATTGTGCTGGTTCTGTGGCTAAAATCACATATGGATTGTGAACGTTGTTTAGAGTATAAGAAGGGCCATTCATCACCACATAATGGTATTCACCGGTGAGTAGACAGATTCTTCCTGAAGAAAGGATACAATTAAAGGATGGCATCTACAGAGGATTCAGGTGGTATGGATGTAATTTGCTTGGAGCAAGACTTTCAATTGGTTGTCTTACTTAATATAGTCACCCTGGGCACCATTGCACAGACCCATTCTTCAGTCAATTTTTCACTTACAAATTCAATTGTTTGTTTTTTTACTCAATATCTTCACCCTGAGCAACATTATACACCCATTTCTTCAGTCAATTTTTCACTCAGATTTGTGGCTCTCCATTGAAAGCAAGAGGAGGAATAATTGATACTTTGTTCAGTCTTATCATCAAAGAACAGGTGGATATCGGACTGAATTTGAAAACATGGAATTTTCTTTAGTTCTGGCAAATGGGTTGTATGTATCTTGGTAATTGTATGAAAGAACCTTGTGGCGTGGCAGTTGTCTTTGCAGAGCTTTAGGGATGTGGGCCTTGTGTCTGTAGTCCAGTATAAAATAGTTGCACATTTGGTGGACACTACAAACAATAACTTACAGCTAGTTTGGCACTAAAAATTCCCAAAAGGGAATGTCAAAATATATATATATCTATATATATATATATTTGAAGAACTACTGCCAGATTTTTGGAGAATCCAGCTCACAACCTCCCAACCACTAGCTTTTGTCTTTTCTCTTCACAAAAGTAGTGTACCTTTTTAATTTAGTCTGGTTTGTCCGAATTCAGGAATGTGAAAAAAACAGAACTGTCAGTCACCATTTGCTGGGAAAACATAAATATTTTGACAAGTTCTGCTGATTGTGAGTGGTGATAGACCATGCATTTTGTGTTATTCTATCAGAGCAGATGTGCAGCATAAATCCATTTCCATGGTCTTTGCAAATGAGATGTCAGAAGGAATACTTTGATAACTACCTCCTGGAAACAGGTAATTGATTCCAAAAAATTGGAAACTATATACAATTCCTGCAGCTCCTCCACTAATTGAGGACCCAGTAAATAAATTCCGCCAATGCAATTTATATCTCACTCTCTCCGTGTAGATCAGGAAGTTGAAGTCCTGAGCAATTGATACCATAACCCTTAACACTATGGATCTGTCTACAATCAAACAGTCACAACAATCGCATCCAAACTCAAGAATTTGGGAAAGAATCGATTGTGTCACCTTTCCTTTGATTGAGCTAATACCTATACAAAGGAGACCTGCAAGTGGAATGGAGGATCACTCTGGTGCCTACTGAGGTGTAACTATATTGTGTGGGAAAGACCTGGATTTTTGTAAGGTTTGACGTGAAATACCTGGGGAAATGATGGTGAAATAGGAAACTAGACAGGAACTGCTCCTGTCAAAGATCCAAGTTGTGATTCGTGCCAGTTCAAACTATCGGCACGACACAGGCCGCGTGAACGACTAGACTCTTTCTCCACGTCTCTTGCCAATGACAAACGTTTCCTATTTTCGGACAAGGCCAGATCGCGTTGCAGATTCTCCGCTTGCAATTTCACCTTTTCTAGCTCGTGAGTGGCGTCGTGGAGTCGCGTCGCCATAGCGTCGCAATCATGTCTAGATTTCGAAAGCTGGCCAGCGAGATCCACCGTCTCCAACTCCTTCAAACTCTGCCGTTTCTGACGCAATGACTCGAGCTCCGAGCGAGCAGAAGCCAGCTCCATTTCTCTCGCCGCCAAGGAGGAAGACAGGGAAGAAAACTGAGAGTTGAAGAAACGGTTCTGCTCAAGAGTTTCGGCCTCCAGATCTCCGAGCTGTGCACACAATCTCTCTTCCGCTTCTTCCAACACCTGCTGCGAAGAAAGCAATCTCTCTATTTCTCGTTCATGCCGGAGTTCCATCTCTGCCAAATCTCTTTGGTGCTGGATTTGCAACTCCATTAACTGTTGCTGTAGTCCTCCCTCTCTATCCAGGCCCTGTTGCACCTCTTTCTGTAGGTGCAAACTCCGGGATGTGGCCTCCGCAAGCTTGGTCCTATCAAGTTTCCAGGCCTCCATTGCTGAGGCAAGGCGTTGCTGCAAGGAGGCTATGGTAGCATCCTTGGCCTGAGATTCCCGTATCATGGCATCAATCTTCCCCTTCAAGACCGATGCGCTTTCCATTATCCTTGCCACAGAACACCACCTAAATGTATTGAGCAAACAATCCCTCGAAAGTCGAAATGTGGCCCGACTTTAAATCACCTCAAAATTGTCACAGCAACAAACTCACAGCACGAAATTGGAGACACTAGAGTATCTTCCAGTCTCTAAATCTGCAGTCACAATTATCAATCAATTCAAACACAGATCCCCGGAATCATGAAGCACACAAGTTACTGCTGAATAGACAACACACAACACACAACACACAACAACAAGTTCTGACACAAATGTCGCAACAACAACAAATGCAGTTACAGTCACAGATCTCACAAACTCCTCATCAATCACAGTTCAAAAGAGCAACGCAAGAGCCTGAGAAATACCCTTCTTGACGGGCGCCACATCAAGGATATATAGAATGCGTGAGCGACGGGAGCAGCAGAGGTAGTAAGCTGAGACAGGGCAGAATAAGACAAAGAAAGACGAGACGAGACGACACGAGAGGTGGAAGCGGGCGTCGAGGAGCGCAAGCGAGGGCGGAATCGCGGGCACGGGAGGATGCGTGGGCGCGGGTTGGCCTTGGGAGACCAAGAAGGGGCACAGGTGCAGTGTACCAGAGGTGGGGGACCCGCCCCAAGTAGCACCGGTTGCTTACACCCTTTTCTTTCCTGTTGTGAAGTTACTTGCTAAATACTGACGCCACTCCTGGTCTTGAATTTTTCTTGCGTTGATGTGGCGGTTTCCATGTTTGGCGTCCCATGTGGCGGAAAATGAGTGTTCCTGGGCCAGATTCCATGCTAACTAGTAACTACCAAATCTTTTGGGAATTCTCCACAACTTCCATACTTACTGTAACAATACATTGCCAACTTCAACACGTCTGTCCAATAAATAATTAGTTTTGAAATTTTCATTTCAAAAATTCAAAAATTCCTGACGATTCAATGTTTTCCTTCACAAAATTTTGCTCTTTCAACTTTATTTTGTGTGTGAAAATTTCAACATTTCTGGAAATAATATAGTTACCATCAAAGCTGCCAAGCTATATGGTACATATGCTACCCTATATGAAGTATTTTCTATTAGGCACAACATCACATCATCAACCTCACAAATGGGGGTAAAACATTCCGCCACTTACCAAAAAATACCATTAATCCAATGTGGTTGTCTTTTGTCTTTTGTTGGTTTCCAATGTGTTCTCACAATGTTCCCATCAAGTTCTCAAGGGGTCCTTGTCAGGTTCTCATAGGGTTCCCCAAGTGATCTCCAAGACATTCCCAATCAACACCTCAACTTTATCCCATATTATTTGACCACAGTTCAAATAATTGAGGTAAATTGTAAAGGGGGCGCCAAAGGGGAAGCATTTCTAAGCTTTTGACTTGAGATATGCCCAATGTTCCCAAAAAATCAGAAAATCAATGTCACTTCTTCTTTTTAAAAATAAAATAAAAATTGTAAATGTGTAACATCAAGAGGGGTTACAAGGGATAAAAGTCGTAAATACTAATAATGTGGCTTAGGGGAAGAAGGATGGATAAATATGGAAATAAATAATTCAGCTTATGGGGCCCTATCTTAAGAAAATTTGACTGAAGACATGGACTTGAATTCATGATCGATTTAATTAATTATATTGGGTTAGACATAATCGAAGATGAATTATGTGAACTTAACTAAATCTTAGAGGAAAAATTTTCAAATAATTTAAATTTTTTGTATGAAAAATGATAGTTCTAAAAAGGATAATACGTGTCATAATACTATTGGTTTGTAATTGATGAATGAGAATGTTTAGAACATATAAATGAATATGGTCAATAATTCATATTTTCTCTTTTCAAATACATAAGGGGTTGTGGGTTGAACTTCAAGCTCATATTTTTGCTTACATGATTTCATGTTGTTATTTTGTGTGAAGCCTCGAAATAAGGCTTTTGTATATTAAATCTATGCTATAATAAATTTGTGTCCTTTTCATTATGGAAATGTTCACAGAAGCTAACAACATACATGATTTTGATGATTGCTTGCATAATGAATTAGGACATGGAAAAGTAGTTACCTTAGTTCATTTTAAGAATTCACGCCTACTTACTTGTAGGGTGAACAAATTTTATGACCATTGTGGAAACATTACAACATGACATACAAAATTATGGGATTCGACAATAGCAATTGTCAATACAACTTGTAGCTTGTAATTAGCATGCATGGGTACATAATTTTTTTTTATGTTCCTAGCATGTTCCCAATGATGTTTTCAAGTTCTGAATGTGTTCCCCATGATAATCCCCAAGTTCCAATTTTGTTCCCTTATAATGTTCACAATCACACTACAATTTTATCCCATACGATTTGCTCATAAGTTTTCCCATTTTTCACCTATATTGGTGGGGCCAAAGGCATTACATCGTCACATAAAAACTTCTATTTTCAGAACCTTGCAAAGTTTCAGTTTGTTGGCCTTGCCTACCAAGGCAAGGATATTGTGTTTAGATTCATTAAAGAGTATAGTAGGTTAATGGATTTTGGCCTCTAGGTAATAATGGTCTATTTTTATATGAGGATTTTTGAAAGATGAATTTGGCTTCTGAAACTTGAGATTAGTTATAGAGTTATAATCTCTTGAAGGATTCTGGTTTTGTTTAGAGGATTTTTTGAAGATTATATTTTTGCATGGTGAAATATTTGAGTTTCCCTAATTTTTCTTCTGCCTTCGGATACTTTTTTGTAAATGGCAAGGCTATAATGTGACACACCCCTTGTTTTTTTTCATAATGAGCCAATCAAAATGGTCCATCATCAAAATATATATATACATAAAAAGAACTTGGGAAACATCCCATTTGATTAAGAGAAGCAACAATGGATAGATACCCACACATATGGGGGGGGCAAAAACAAATCCGGTAATGATCCAATGCACAAGACTCTTGTGAATCTCCCCCAAAGGATAACTTATTGGATAAGCTTACAGTATGCTATTTCGAAATTAACTTTGGTTCCAATGCATGGTCTAAAATAGATTACGTGCCGACATGTCGACACTGTTGTTAAATCAAGAAACCACGCCAAGCCGCCGAGTTTTACTCTTACGCCAACGACAAGTCAACCGGGGAGAGAGAGAGAGAGAGGAGAAGGTCCCAAAGAAGATGGTCATAGAATTTACCTGAAGCAACAGGCGAAGAAAGGAGGGAGCAAGGAAGGTGGCGAGGGGGGCTTTGCATGCCCTGGGGGGGTGGGGACGTTGTGCATTGAACCTGGTCGATTTCTGCATACAAAGCGCACTACCTCCTTTGTCTTTTCTTCCGTGACTTGACCCACTCCCAAGTTTGGACTATTCTGGAAATGAAGGTCTTTCTTTTAAAATTAGAAAAAAACTTTGTCTCTATCTTCCACCCCATCTCCTACCTCCTCACAATTCTGGAGGGTTAGGCCAAAATAGGTGATGAACACAGTTGAGAATAGAAATTCGCTCAGCCAATGAATGCAGCTCAGTTTTTCCTTCTTTTCAAAAGCCGATTGGATTTTTTGAAGTTTGGTTCTCTCCAATGTATTCCCCAATAGCCCCTCACTTTGTCCCAGATCCTTTGCTCAATGTTGTCGTCTTTGGAACGCTATATAGCTGGGCCAATTAATTATTCAGACACTTTCTATCTTTTTGGAACCTATTCAGGTGGGTCAATTATTGAAAATCATATGTTTATATTTTTGGATTAAATACTTCAAGGAGTCGCCAAGGTTTTAGAACTTTTTGGGTGGGGGGGGGGGTATGGGTCAATCAGAGAGGTTCATTGCAAAAGACAATCCTAAACTTGAAAGACACCCCAAGTGAATTTTTAAGAGTTTCACAATGGATGATGTGTCATCTCATTTTTCATTTATTTATACAATTTCAATTTTTCATCCATTTTCAAAATTTTCATTCATTATTTGAAAAATGAATAAATTTTTCATTCATTTTGAAATCTTTTTTCACAAACATCTCATCCATCATGCAACTTTAATTTTTAGTTTTCATCACCATACAAATTTTCATCCATTATGCAACCTTCCTCTATAATTTTTCATTTATTTTGTAATCTTATAAAAGATGTTAAGCATTTCACATAATTTGAATGTTAGTGCAAACTATGAAATTTCAAACGGCCCTCGAGAAAGACCGTAATAAACAACTGCAGTCTAACCATTTGGCAACTAGGCCATCTCTAGGGCAACACAACCATTTTTGGCAGCCAACGGAAAAGAACACAGCCCAAGGGGCACTTGAACACATTTGCCTTGGGGAAAGGCATTTCCTAACAACCAAATTTTCCTCAAAGAACAAAACCTTGAGGAACATAATATTTCTCAGGAATGGGTGTCCTTCATTTCCATATGAAAGCCATCCAGAACAGATGGAGATGGTAAAAAGGTTTTAAAACATGATCTCTTGCTTAAAGTAAAAGAGGTCAACCCCTGAGACGCATCAATTCATCTTAAAACCTCGATGATACTAAACATAGATGATGATGATGATGATGTAGTCATGGTGGGTTGAGGAAAGATGATAAAAAAAAAATTAATTAGTTTTCATATGGTCATTGGTAATAAGCATACATACTTTTGTGTCAAAGATTGCATTTAATTCTTTGCTACTGTTTAGTGCTCGCCCTACCACTATAGAGCCTTAAAGTTGCAGCTGTTGTGAACCTTGCCCTGCCTTGAAAGGGTTCACAATATTCACTCCACTACTATTCATGAAGTCTGTTGCATACTCTGTAACGTGTGTTCAACTTCGTCAGCAGGTCTACAATATTATATGTATGAAGCAATCAAAATGATAATGCAACTATTTAAGTTGCCAAGTCAAAACCCAAAATTATATTTTGTGGATTGTTGAAGTAAAGACCCATGCTTTCATTATGTTGCATGAAGCAACATTGAATTTCATTGACCACATATCCTGCTCCAAAAACTCATATTCCTCATCAGTAAGAGCAGCTGATGCCACATAACATGACCAGCTGTGTAGCAACCATGTGGTGCTTTTCCACAGACTCAGCAAACCTCATTTATGCCGGCAGGAAAAGTGTCCCAAGTGCATGGAGGCTGGCGCAGCCACCCAAATAACCAACAGACATGACAAATCCATCTATCTTAAAAACCGGGCTCCATCATGTTGTAGGCAACCGTAAGCTGAATCGTTTGGTCTAGAAGAATTGGAATTTAGTTCAGAAATGGAAAAAAATCCACCATTGAGTGTGCAATTGTTGTAATTACAGGCAGTCATAAGATTTTTTAATTTTTGAAATTTTCACTACCTTGCCATTTTTCATTGTATTCAAAATTTGCAATTTAAGTAGAATGCATTCATAAAGCATGTGTTGAAAAGGAAAAGGGTGGGGGCATTTGGACATGGGATGAAAGAGAAATGAATGGTCAAAGTTGCACATACAAGGGCCATTGTAACGAAAAGACAACAACATAGTAAGTTGCTAATCCTCACTGTGTATGCATCAAATGACACAAGAAATCAACTGGAAACATAAACCAAATTATTCCACATGTTCATTCCATCAATTGTGGAGTTATACAAGCTAAAAGAAGAACTAGTCCTAATCCTATACATAAGTTGGCTATGGGTCTACAGGGGTCAAAGCATTCCAATTTCACTCTCTTGAACATCAACTAATCTAATTGGCAAATCAAAAAAGTTCTCCTTGACACCTAAGACAACACAACATACATTATTGAAACAAAAAACCCCAATGCAACACTTAAACAAGCACAACACATGACACCTGCTTTGGAATGCTCAGACAGTAAATCTTGATGCAACAAAATGTGATCAACTTATGGAGAAGAACAATGAAGCTCAAAATTGGTAAATGTAGTTCTTTAATCTTTAGCAAATAAACCCCTGAAAGTTTTACACATGAAACCCTCTACTCCCAGACTATAATGCCGAAACAAAAGCCTAGATGTAGAAATCATAACATGCATTCAAAGGTCCTAGTTTTTTGGGTGCTCTCGTCTTTCAATCAACAACACTTAAACCACCCTAGAACAATCCCCATACATACAAACTTCTTTGACAAGATGGTTGTTCATGAAATCCCTAATATTCTTTGTCATTCCACTGATCATGGACCCATACTTGTGGTTCTGCAAGGTGTTCTCCTGTAGGAACATGGTGTAGTGGAAAGAACAAACATAACCTCAGCTTATCTAAAAACCCTACAATGTCCACATTATGGGCATTCATCCCTTCCATAATCCAACATAACAATTAATCACTACTCATGAAAATTCAAAATCTTAAATACATATAGCTCCCATTCAAGTTCCTAACATCCTTGGTTCTTAAGCTCCACAGCTATCCTACCTTCATTGACGTCCAAACAAAAAATCCTCAAAGCCATAGTGCACCACACAAAGTTCATCCACAACGAACACCATAGAAAGTTCAAGCGTCGCTAATCATAAAGACCAACAAATTCATAACTTGCAAAATAATAAACCATCACAAAAACAAAATCCAAACCTCACACACACACCACTTCCCATCACCATCAACCATCGAGATTTTGTCATATTGTTTTTGGTGTTTGATGTTATGATTCATCCATCTAGATTTACATCCCTAGATTTTTTCACCACAAATGTAATGTCTCCCTTACAAAATAGATTAAGTCCTTTAGTCTTCACAAGGTAATTGCAACATAGAATAATTGCAAGTCCCTCTGAGGTCCATCTCAAAGTTTTTCATCTTTTCCTAGTTTAATCACACAAATCCTTCTTCCTTCATCCTATTACCATCCAAGTACCTTACAAACATAAAGGGACCTTCCCAACTCGATGCCAATGACTTTTTTTGGTCTAGTTTCTTCATCTTCACAAAAGTCACCCCTTCCTTAAACCCCAAAACCATTTGTTTACCTTTGCTAGAAGCATATGTTTGTGTATATTTCACTTGGGTTTGATGAATGTTTTTTGAAACATTCTTGTGCATTCTTGAAATGAATTGTAGTTTACTAATCATATGTTTTGCCATAGCAACTAGATCCTCATCATCATCGTAAGTTTGAAATCATGGGCTTAGAAAATTGTCAGCTTTCAAGCAAGGAGTCCGACTTCTCAATAACATGTGTGGGGAAAATTTTGTAGTTGCTTGTACCCCACACCTATATCCAAACAAAATCCTCAACAAGTGTTTGTGCTAGTCCTTTACATGTTCAAGAATAGTAAAGAAAATAGTGAATCCATGTTCAAAGGTCTTGACTAGTCTTTCCACCATCCCATTACACCTTGGCCACTAAGGTGAAGTGTGTTGATGTCCAATGCCATAATTTTTGCATAGTTGATCAAATTCAACAAACCACTAAAAGTTGTTGTCGGTAAGAACATACTTTGGCACACCAAACCCACAAATGACTTCATCTTCTAAAAACATGATAACTATTTTTGCATCATGATCAACTATTGCCTTTGCCTCACACCATTTTGAGTAATGGTCAATAGTTATTAACACATATCAATTGCTATGCTTCGTCTTAGGAAAAGGGCCAGTGATGTTTAGTGCAACCTTATAAAATTGATCCCAAATGGGAATCTTTTTAAATTCTTTAAGTTTTGACCTAACATTACTTATACTCTTCACAAGTTGACATTATTTATATGAACACACCATAGCTTTCATTTCCTTTGTCCTATTGTTCCAACTTCCAAAAATAATATCTATTGACTTTCAATAGCATCTTTCCTTGATTAAAATGCCCAATTTCATTGTGTAAATCCAAAATTAATTGTTGACATGCATTTGGTCTAGGAACAACTAGATCATTAAACATCAAATTATCATTGCTCCAATCTAGTAATATAAAATGCGCTTATTCACTCTGGACTTCTCAACTTCTTCACAATCTGGAAGAAACTAGCTACCATTAAACACTAACATGGTCATATGACTCTCCCATATTTCCATGTTTTTCGCATTCTACAAGTCATTGTCCTCTTTCATGTCCTCTTGATTATTTTCTTCATCAACTATGGCCTAACATTGCTCAACCAATTCTCAATGAGAACTAACATCCCACAAGTCCTGTCTCCTTTTCTTTAACCTAAGACCTTCATGTTTTTTAGGAGGCTTCAAAACAAACTTAACCAAGCATTGAGCTTGACCCTCACCAAATTGACGTACATCCATTTTTCATACTTCCACCACAAATAGATGGTTCAACCTTCCTTGACTTCCAAGTTGTTATAGTATTATGCCTATCTTAAAACTCCTTCACCTTGTTCAAATGATTTCATTAGACGTTATGTTGGTCTATAAAACCCTATAATCTTGAATTTCATTATTTGCATCCTCATCTTTCTTAGCAATATCAATAATGTTTCTGTTAAGTGCATCTACATTTTGTGTATAGATCATACACGATGTAGTATCATAAAACTAAAATCCTAAAGTATATTTACCCATCTTCTTCTCTTGCCATAAGCATATGATACCATAACTAGCCACTCCAAAGGCTTATGGTTAATTCTGAATGTGAAATGGTTATGGTATAAATATTGTTTGAAATGCATGATGCCTCACACTAATGCATAACATACATCCTCCATGGGGTGGAACTTCTTTTGAACTAGAGAAAGTCCTTTACTTGCATATGCAACCACCCATTCATTTTTTTCTATGATAATATGGCTGTGGCCCCCCATTCCATGCATATACTAATCTACATAAAAGACGAACGCCTTTGATAAATATGGGTGAACAAATATTGGAACAAATACTAGGGCAGCCTTCAACAAATCAAAAGCATTCTAACAATTGGAGGTTCCACTTAAAAGTGGTGTCCTTCTTGGTTAGGTCAAACAAAGGTATGGCTATCTGTGAGTAGCCATTGACGTAATTTTGATAATAACCTATCAATCCCAAAAATGCTCTAAAATTAGTAACTAAAATAGGAATTGGGAAATTGATCATAGCTTTGATCTTCCTTGGATTCGGCTATTTTCTTTCATGACTCACCACATGTCTTAGAAAAGTTAAACTAGTTTTTGCAAATTCACATTTTCCAAGACTAAATTTGAGATTGACTCCTTCAACCTTAGTAGCATGTATCGGAGGTGTTCCAAATGCTCATCCCAACTTAGGCTATGGATGTTCAAGTCATCCACAAAAACCTTTTTAAGCTTGCCTAGGTATTTACCAAACATTTGAATCATAATTCTAGAAAAAATACTAGTCGCATTTTTCATGCTAGATGGCATGTCAACAATTTAATCAAACAACCTTGATTTAGTAATCAATGAATTTATGGATGTTTTCAAGAGCGATCTTAATTTGCCAAAACCTAAATTGTATGATGGATGATTATCACTAGGACTATTTCATAAAATTAAAAAAAAAACAGAAAAAAAATAGAATAGAATAAGATTGAGGAGAAAAACATTAAACATGTGAGAACAATTACATACATTCAAAGTAAAATGTATATACCTTCTGCAAGTTCCAACACAATACCACTAAATGTAGCTGAGACAAAATTAAACAAATGAAATAAACAAACAATAATGAACAATAACAAAAAATCCTAACAGTAGACCAAGTAAGTAAATAGGTCATATTTGCTAGGCCATATCTTCTTCTTCAATAGGCGAATGCTGCTACCCATTTGCTGCCATTGCTAGTGCCTTCACAACCATATCATTATGGATATCCTTTTTGAGTGTTAAATATATTACATTTGTCATATTACTTTTTTTTCCCCAAAAAATTGTGTGCTAATTTCATGAATCGCTAGGGTAAAACAACTGGTGATCAAACATTTAAATGCTTAGGGCAAGCCATATCCAAGGGAAGGGTTCCATTATTTTTGGTGTCCAAACAAAAGTTGAAACCCTTCTCTTGATACATATGATGCACTAAACGTATCAAAAATGAAATAAAATTGAGAAGTTTCAGCCCCCCAAAGTAGAGGGGGTCAAGAACTCAACAAGAAAACAAACCACCAAACGATACAAAGACTAGTTTCCAAACACCCAAAAAATTCCTTGTATGTTACTTTGTTGCTATTAGAGTTCCAAGATGATTTGTAGAACTTCAGGTGATGCTCCTATAACACTTTAAATCTTTTTAAATGAATAATAAATAAAAATGTTATAAGGTTTGAAAGTAGAAAAGATACATAAAAAAGAAAACAGGAAAAAACGTGTTTTGTAAGTTGAAAAGCTTATTTTTCTTCTTGTTATTTTTTCATTATTCCTTTTCCTTTACACTTCTAAGATGAATTCTAGACCTTGATTTAATGTTCCTGTAACATTTTAAATCACCCAAAATAAAGCACGTATGATGAAGATATAAATAAATGTTCGATCATAGACAGGTGATCAATGATGGGCCAGCTTACCGTAACTACAAAGGGACCTATTTGAAATTTACAAGGCTACTGTCAAATCCAAGTAATGGGAATGTGATCAATTCATGCATGCCCGTAATAGACTATAGGTTCCAGCAGGCCTAACATTACATTTGCCCATCGTTGTTAATGCAGTCAGTACAAAAGTACTGCAGCAAGGTTTTCCCTCTGTCTGCCCTGTTGTTTTTCACCTTGTCATTTTCTGCACCCATAACCTCCCATGTTACCAGTACCAAAAGGCACATAACATATCAAGTAGCATGTGTCGGGCCTTTGTAGCATGTTACTAGAATCTCAGGGGGAAAGAGCTCTAGATGAATGTACACTAATAATTAAATGAGTTTTAAAATTTTAATCGAAGCTTCACTTTGAAAATGTGAGAAAAAAATAAGAATAATGCTAAAAGAGATGGAAGTTTATAAATTTAATAATATTTTCCCCTACTTTCTCTCCCTTTTTATATCCCTCAAATGGTTTCCAATAATTCATTATTATGTATATCAATATCAAATTTAATTTAATTATATAGCATTAACATGAAAAAATATGTTAACATGTGTTGTTTCATGTTTTTTTTTGAGAAAAGTGTTTAAAAATAATCTTTTCGAATTATATTTTTTTGAATTACACACATATACACACACACACACACACACACACACATGGGCCACTTGAAACCATAGACTCTGCATAGATCCAAAGAATGTACCCCCTAGCATTCATAACATGCCCAAAAGATGTATGACATGGACTGAAAACATGTCTAGAAATACCAAAGATGAAAAAAATTGGGCAAAGGGCAGACTGGGGGTGGGGGATAAGAGTTAATATTTTTAAATACTTTATTTTGCCAAGTTAAAAATTTAGAGATCTTAGGTTCTAAGACTCAATAACAAGCTCATGATCTATTATGCACATACAAGTTTTTTTTAATGCACCCAATCAATTCAAATAGAATGGGTTTTGAACTGAAAATATTTAATGTCTTATGAGAAATTAACCAATACAGGGGAAAAAAGATTCCAGAAAATTACTGTTCCAAAATACCTCCAATAAGCAACAACCAAAACATGTACCCCTTGAACTAATGATTTAAATGTTGCCAGTTCATAGCTGGTTCATACAAAATTTCTACCATGACAGGATGCACACCTTCTTTGCACATCCCCTTCTTTGATGAGGTTCAACCTATAATGGTCTGAAAGGGGGTATTTAGAAATCAAACCTTAAAGATATGAAAATAAACAACTGAAAATAACATCTCATGATCTACTTTTTGCACAAAACATCAATTCCCAAAACACATACATGTTTCTTTTTGCTTAGTCATGACATAGAAAACCTTGGTCTTTTCTTCAATTTTGTGACCTAGCCAAACTGCCAATCATCCGCAAGAAGATTGAGACAGATTTGGCTATAGACCAAATCTGAAAGACTTATTTTTTTAATCTTTTATATTTTGGTTACCTGCTGGAACCTGTTGTAGAAATCTGGTGATTTTTCTAAAAATTTTGAAATCTGGTAAATTAGGGCCTTTTTTTTTTCCCACAAAGATTCTTTGTATGTGCCAAGAAGAAAACACTGATAGAAGCTAATCAAATTCTAATAAAATCTGATTGAGCAAAGATCTTACAAATTAATTCAAACCTAATAGTCCAAATTTAACAAGTTGAGCATTCATCTACCCTTTAAACACTACCTGCGACCACCATAGGTTCGCTCAATCTAACATACAGACTCTGGGTTTGTAGAACTCTGTCATAGAGCTCATGGAAAAACAGACCAAATAAAATTGTTTGGCTTCCTTGCAATTTTCATATTCAACTGAAGCATGGGACAATATTGCAAAGAGTCAACAATCAACTTCAAACCAAATAGTAACCGATGCCAACTTCCTCATACCAAAACTCCAAGTGAGAGTCAGAAAAGAGCATTAAGATTATGCAAATCGGAGAGCATAAATGTGAGAGAGAGGAAGATGCTCGGTTGTTAGGTTATGCAGAATTTTGAACTTCATCATCAATGTGGATGTCTGCATGGTCTATTTTGCACTCTGGCTAAATCTTCATTGTTCATTCTAGATTAGAAGACAAAATATTTATGGGGGCACGGCACATCATGCATGGAGTGCTGGCTGGATAGCCATTATTCATAATTTTATTTAATATAAGTATACATTACTCAAGTAGGTATACCTTTATCAGAATCCAGAAATAGGTAGATATCTAGGTCTATTTATGTATAGGGAAGGCCTCCCCTAATGCCCCCTTTACACTATTGTGAGGGACCGTGACCATGGAAATGTTGAGAGTCCTAAACACACATCCAACGGCCGTCCCATGGAAATTCAGAGACTGTTTATGTGTGAACATGTGAACCCAGGTTGTCAAGTGTAACCTAAAGTGAAATAGACATTACTGAGGTACCAGCATATTATAACAGACCCCAAAAAGGTTACTAATTATTTTATGTAAATTTTTATTTTTAACTTAATATTTTATGCAACTGTCTTTGCTACTGGTTTAGGGGTTTTTTTTTTTCTTCATCACTTTCCCTCCATTTCTTGTTTCTCCACTTTCTTCATCTGAAAAAGTAGAGTCACCCTAAGTCATAGAAGAGACAAGAATATGTAATAATAATTTGAACAATCACGACTTTTTCAGCCCATGAGCAAATGAACTTTGCACCCACCTTCAAATATATAAATAAAATTTTATAAAAGAAATATGACAATAAGTTTGTAAACCCACCATTAAAAGAAGTTATTAAAAAATCTGAATTGGACCATCAAAACTTGACCAATCATGTTTTTTGAGCTCATGGTCTAATGGACTCGGTGCAAGACCCACCTCAAGTAGATGGGTCTAGTACCAAATCCATTAGATCATGAAACATTGTCCATAGCACATTTAATGTTGATTTTTCATTCATTCACATTTCATTGGTCCCTTGGTCCTTCAACCCTTGAGTAGAGTGAATTTGAGCCCTAAAATGGCTTTTCCTCCAATCATAGATTTTCTCTTGTGACAATCATGACCTTTCAAGCATGTAAAGGGGGCTTAATTTGACGGCACTAAGCATGAGTAGTATAGCCCAAAGGCAAAAGCCCAAAATAATGGAGGGATTGGGATTTTCTTCCTCAATTTTGTGAGGTAGGTGGCCTAGCAATCATCCACAAGAGGTATTAACCAAATTTGGCTACAGGTTAGAGAGGAAAGTAATTTTTTTTATGAATCCTGCGGTATTTTGGCAACAGGCTGGAATCTATAGTCGAAAACTGGCAATATCAGGTTTCTTTCTTCGAAATCTGGGGACTTTGGCCCTCCCTTTTCCCCGAAATTCCATTGTAAAAGTTGCACCACCTTTTTTCTTATCGCCAAGTAGTGAAAATTGGCCACATAAAAAAACTCCTGGGGAGTGTTTTTTTTTCAAATTCCTCAACTAGGTGCACTGTCTATGATCCTCAGCATTAATTAGCAGTAAAGGGTTTACATCCAACCCCTAAAGCCTTTCCTCAGCATAAGGTACTGTAAGGTATTCAACCCCTTGGAAGTTCTGCATGTGAATGGTGGAAGATTTGTTGGGCTCTGTTCGTGTGGGGGACAAGGACTATCGCATTGGATCCAACTTTTGGAAGTTTTATCTTATTAGCATCAGTTTCACATTAGGTGAACCCGTTTTTCGGCGAAAGTGTTTAGACTGTTTAGATTGGAACGGATTTTTCTGGTGTTGAGAGTGTGGACACAGTATGTAGATGTACAACATCTTATCTATTGGCAGGGCCAGCGTGTTTGTGATGCCTTGTGATGAGTCTTTGTTCAATTTACAAATTCATCTTCAATGCAGAGAGGTGCTTTCTATGTACATGCTTCCTACAGAATACCATTTTGCTCTAGGCTATTTTGCCAAGTTCAAACTTCAATTCTAGTGTTTCTCAACTCCACTTTGCCAAATCTTAAGATCGGCATTCATATTTTGCTTGACCTCACAATTTGACTATTTTGTCAAATTCACTTGATATGGTTTGCCAACTCCACTTTGCTGAATTGCAAAGTTCACATTGCCGAATTGTCAAGTTCACATTCCTGAGTCCCACATTCCCAACTCCCCATTGCTATTTGGCTATTTGGCCAGTTTGCAAAATTGTCAAGTCCACTTCACCCTGTGTACTGCCAAAATGAGCTTCAAGCTGCCCACAAATTTCTAAATTTCTGGCCTGCCAAAGGCCTGAATTTTTTCAGGTCCACTGAAACTTCTGCCCCAAAATATAATATTGCCCGACATTTATTTTTCCTACAGGCTGCTTGGGGTTCCCCCCACCTATCCCCACTTCCTTCCTTCTCTCTCTCTTTTCTTTTGACTCAGATGGCTCTTTGAAGCTTGAGGTCAGCCCTTTCACAATTTAAACTGCCCTCTAAATTATTTTTTGAACATATGAGAATGAATTGAAAGGTTTCAAGTTCAAATTTCATGTTTACTGTTGTTTTCAGTTTTATTTATGATATGGATTTAAAGCCATCCTAATGGAATGGAAGTCCATCAAGGAAAATTCATGAAGTACTAGGATGAATTCAAGTTCATCAAAGAAATGATATTTCTACTTTTATTTCATGGATGGAGTGTAATTCAAAAAATATATTTTTGCATTAAATATCATGCAAATATCATGGGTAGACATCAATAAAATATCATTGGTGAATTCTCAACAGAGGAATGAATGAAGCCTTTGTATGAAAATTTTGGACAAAATTTCATGTATGAAAAGCTGAACTTTAATGGTTCATAAAGTTCATCCATGAAATTAGTGTTGCTAGAATGGACATCCCTTGGCTAGAGATGTAATAGGGGATGTCTATGGGTGTCATGACCTTCAATAATGAACCCAACAGCCCTTTTACATACTCCTTTGGGGAGGAAAAAAACAGGGGTTGTGCTATGGAGGTTTAGTGCATGTTGATCAAGTTTAACAATCTAAATTGGCATGTGGCATGTCCTTCTAACAACCCTAATTTCGTGGATGAACTTTATTCCATGAAAGTTCAAGTGTTCGTGCATGAAGTTTGTTCATAAGATTTTGTCTACAAAACTTCATCCATTCCTCCATTCAAAATTCACAAATGATATTTTATGGATGTTTTAATGAGAATGGATGAAACAAAAAATATATAAATAATATTTTTTGAATGAAATTTATCTCATCCTAGAAGATTTCATGAATTTTCATGGATGGACTTTCATTCCAATAGGATGGCCTCAAATCCACATTATAAAAATGGATATAAAAGACCTAAAATTTGTACTCAAAACCTTCCAATTTGCTTTCAATATGTTAAAAAAATAAATTAAAATATAACTTGAAATTTGGAAGGGCTCCCTTGAAGCTTAAAAAAACCATCAAGCCAAAACCAAATAAAAAGGAAAAAAAGTTCTCATGCTCTAATGATGGAAGTAAGACATTCAATTATTCTTTCTACATGTTTCAACAACTAATACAAAGATCTCCCCTCCCTAAAAGTAATTACTTCCAAAGCCTAACACTCACACACATTTTCAAAACAATTGTATTACATTGGCAACAAATCACTGATTGTCATTGCAATATCTTCACAAGCTTTACATGTTCAAATCACAAGAACACTCCACTAACACAAACGTCCCAAGCAACAATAACATAAAGATTACAAACATCTAAACTTCAAAAACTATGTATTATGTAAGGATTTTCATGCAACAAATATTTGCAATGACAAATTGAAAAATATTGAATTGAACTTCTTGAAAATGTGTCAATAGGAAAGTGTTGCATTATGAATACTTTTTTATTTTAAAGACATCAAATATTAGGGTGCTAGGATTGAACTACCCAAAAATCTCACCAATGCACATGCATTAAAATGTTATAGTGCAACATAGTCTACTATGACCATGGTACATGTGGCACAACTAACTTTCCTTTCACACTACCATATCAACAATGCAAGATTTATGACATTATACAACCCCCAAATGAAAATGACCTTACAATCATCGATTTCCAAAGGGAATACAATACACAAAAGCCAAAAGAAAAAAAAACCTTGAAGCCTTCACACATTAGTTGATTTATAGGTGTACAATTTGTGAATTGGAAAACACATATGGGTGCAAATGGGATAATAAGAGCTAAATTTGCCCATGTGACCTTACTATGATGGATTTTTTTTTTAAATTTAAAAAGCATTAGTATTGCTTGTTAAAATGATGTGACAGACTATGATTAGTTATAGAATGTGATGGATTGCAAACCCATGTTTTCATAATGCCCAAGAAAATAAAAAATTTCAAGAAAAATTATATTATTATCTAAATTTCAAATAACTAATTTATACATGAGTATGTCATTTTGAAGCATTTCAAGTCTTTAAAAAAATGAAAAAAAAGTGAAAACACTTGTTATAGTGTTTTATGCAAGGTTTTGAGTACTTTAACTTTGTTAGATATAATCCAGATTATTGAAAATGTTTCCATAATACATTAAAATGTGCATCATGTAAAAATATTCTAAACTTGCAAGATTAATACAATTTTTGACATTAAAAACATGAAAAACAAAACATTCATTACACTTGTTGCAATATGTGTTGATGTAATTACACCCATATTGTAGAGATGATTAAACATTGAAAAAAATTTAACCTAAAACTCCACATATTTAGAAAGCTCGTTGGTGATAAACTTTTCCTTGTCAATGGACTTGGTGGCATCATTCCCCCATATGAAGCAAAAAGGAACATGATTTGAAAGTCCTTGGGGTAACTTGGGATGACCTAAGTCATTCACTTGCCACAATTGAATTGAAGGTTCATTTTTACATTGTGAAAAAAAGTGGTGTTTTGCAACTAGCCTTGTAACTCAATTTTTGAGTTGCATAGGACATTTGCAATTCACTACATTTATATGTTGTGAGTGCTATAGACAAGTTGCATGAATCGCAAAGTTGTAACTCACCATATATATGGTATAACTCATTCCAATTCAATTACAACTTTGTCAAAACAACTCATTTTCAACTATTATGCAACTCGCTTATAATTGCACCCATGATGTTATTAATTGTCATCCATCTGTTAAAATTTGACACGTGGCACTATGAAAAGTTTTGGGCATAAAATTAATTTTTTCAACATATTGATTTCCATCATCCATTATGATTGTCAATGATGGTTCAAGATTGTGACATGTGGCACACAATTTTTTTTTGTCACATGGCATATTAATTATATTTTTAAAAATAAATAAATAAAAATAACTAGGTAGGTCATACGTAACCATAGGTAGGTAGAAAAGTAACATCTACTTATTTACCTAGGTAGGTAAGAATGTATAAAAACACAAGACTAAATGAATTAAAAAATAACCATGAAATTTTATTTTTTTCATTTTATGTTTTGCTTTTAGGTTAATTTTTTTGAATTCATCTTAAAATGGCACATGTATTTTAATGTGAGAACATAAGAAAACAAGCCTTTTTTATATAGTTTGTAACATGGGATTTGAAGACAAAGCATATGGGTTAAGTCTTTTAATTCTTCTTCGGTTGCAAATTGAGTTACAACTATAAGGTAAACTGATTGATGATAAAACATTTAAGTGCTCAAGGCAAGCTAGATCCAAGGGTAGGGCTCCATTATTCCTGGTGTCCAAACCAAACTTCAACCCCTCCTATTGGTGCATCTAACACACTAAAAATTGTTTAAAACAAAATAGAATTGAAAAACTAATGGCACCCAAAAATAGAGGTCAAGAACTTGAAAAAAACATACCATTGAATGTTACAAAGGTCGGTTCTTGAACACCCAAAAAATTCATTATATGTGGTTTTATTGTTATCAAAGTTCAAAGATGATTTGTAAAATTTCAGGTGGTGTTCTTATAACACTTTAAATCGTTTAAAATGAATAAAAATATATAAAAGTTATGAGGTTTGAAAGTAGGCGAAGTCCAACTTTAAAAAAAAAAAGTTTTGTAAGTTGGAAAACTTATTATTATTATTATTATTCCTTTTCCTTTACACTTCAAAGACAATTTTTAGAGCTTGACATAGCGTTCCCATAACATTTGAAATCACTCAAAATGAAACACACATGATGACAATATAAATAACTAATTAACATGTATTCTTATTTAGTTAAAAGTAATTATATTATAGTTATAATAAAGTTGAATAATGGTATTTTAGTAGTGACACATTAATGGCCATACTAATTATATCAATGGGAATCATAGTTGAAAATTAATTGCAAATGTATCCCATCATGGGTGGTGGAATGTGGACACATGGCATGATTGCATGTATGTACATCATACACTAGTTGCAACATAGTTGTTGCTTTAATTCTATGTTGCAACTAGTGTATTTTACAATTCTAAAATAGTTGCCATATGCAACTACAATGTAATTGTTGAAAATGCCAAAGATGGTTGATTACATATGTATGTACGATGTGTATAAATTACCATATAGAAAATCCATTTCAACTAACTTGCAACTATAATACAACTAATTGATTTTCTAGTGTGGCAATTTATTTATTAATACACCATATTTCTAAGGGAATAGTTGTACAATAGTTGTAATACCTAAATGATGGTTACACAATAGTTGTATATGAATTGTTTTTTGAGTTTTAGTTATAAGGTAGTGTGACTTCAATAGATGTAATTTCTCATAATGTTAAAAGCTCACCTTTAATGCTTTCGACAAACCAAGGCTACACCAAGAAAGTCACATATTAAATAAAGAAAGTTAATCATTTTTTTGTAACAAAAAGAAATTCAAGGTCCAAAATTCATAGTACACAAAAATCAAAACATAAATTTACATGCAAAATCATAAGGCTATCAAGGACATATTAGAAATTAGGGTACCCAAAAGGAAAGTCACATTACCATGTATTTCAATCCACAAAATTCAACTATGAATTATGTTTTTTTTGTATTAAATCATTAATTTCAAATGACAAATGAATTCTATAAGTTGCAATAAACACAAAGATGGTTCAATTTTGAAATTTGATGCACAATTCAATGTCCTTAAGATTCTTGGAATACTAATTTTAATATTGGTCACAAGTGATATTACTTGATTTTGGTTTTGTAGCCAATTCTAATACCAATTTTTAAAATTCAAACTAGCAATTTTTGGGTGTTCAAAAATTGCCTTAAGAATTATCTAATAGTTCTTAAAGGAGTGAAGAACTACCCAAAAAAATGGTTTAGTAATTCTTATCACTAACTTGGTCAATTATTGTTTTTAAGTGTACTTAGATAGGTTAATTTAGGATCCTAGTTAGTAAAGCTTGTGTCCTAGGTCCTAGGGGTTAGGGTTTAGGGAAGTCCCATTCCTTTCTCATTTAGCTAGATGTTTTTTTCTCTTTTCATTTTGCAATCTTTATCTCTTTCAATCTAGAGAAACACTTGTGAGAAGTTTGTTCAAGGAAAATTAAAAAGATCAATAAAGAAGACCACAAGTGGAAAAGAAATTAAATAGATTGAAAAAGGGAAACATGAACCCTTGATAAATTATAATATGCCTTCAATATAACAAAAGTTGGAAGCATTGAGTAAAGTATTGTGAATGTAATGTAAAGTGTAGCATGCTAGGGTTTCAAAGGTTTTAGTTCTCACTCTCTATGTTGTGTGAATTTATGTTTGCATTTTGTTTGTCCTTCAATTTGTTTTCGTGTATTTTCCTTCTTGGTATGTTTGTTTACATGCCACATCCATTTTGGAATAATCACACCATTGTTGTCATGAACAAATTCATTCCACATATATAATGGTGGGTTGGATTCATTTTGATTCCCTTTGTACTCATTTTTTGTTGTTTTTAATCACAACCACCTCTTAGAATGTAACCATCATTTCATAAAGTTTATGATGATTCTACTTCATCCCTTCTTCATGTTTTTTCCTTGATAAATTGAAGTGGTAGCAAGAAAAGACATGAACGTGTAGCTTGTAGAATATGAGTGTTTTAAATTTTAAAAGGTCGAAAAAAACATTGGAGGTTTAAACAACTCTAAAATAATGCCAAGCCTTGAAGATTAGGTTTCACAAATAGGCTTCTTGCATTTGCTTATGATTCATAACATTCACATTTTAGAAAGTTCTTAGGAGGTGGGATCCATAATTTTTTTGCAATGTTGTAATTTTGTGAGGTCACTAATTAATTACAATTAATGACAAGATGTTTTACATGATGAGAACCTTTGAATGCTATATATTATAATCCCAAGTCCACTAGCCTCATTAACTAACCCATCCTCACACCCTAAAACCGAAAATTGGATTAAAACCCAAACCAATGCATTTTATCAAAATGAAAAACCATTATAACCAAGAACAATGGTAAATTTTTTTTTGACATGGACCCAAAACCAATAGGTTCTGATTTTTTGAGAATTTTAAAGAACCAAATCCAATGATTTTCTTTAAAACCTAAAAATTGGTCAATAGTAGTCACAACAACTAAATTAAAATCAACACTAATAATGTTGGGTTAATGTTGTATAACAAAATTTATGCAACATGTGAAAACAATTGCACAAATGTTTTGTAATGAAAGGGAGAAAGCTTGTAGAATGTGCAATATAAATTTAAAGTATATAACAAATGAGGGGGAAAAGGTTCCTTACGAAGTCTTGTGTCAATTCTTTTTTATATCTTGACTTTAAAGAATATAAATAGGAGCTTTGTGAAGTTGATGTTTGGGTGCAAGGATACAATGAGTGTTGATGGCATGTGTAGAAACCTTGTAAGTACTATTACTTGGAAAGGTACCACTTAAATATGTCTAGAGTTTTAAGTTGAAAAAAATGTAAAATTTGGATGGGGTCAAACCTTATGCTAACTCAAACACAAATTGGTCAACATGTTCAATCCTTGTTTTCAACTAGGACCTCCCATGCAATGTGGTCACCAAACTTTTTTTGATCATGTTTAGTTTCATCATCCCTTGGAAGAAACAAGTTGTGTGGTTATTGGATGTTCATTTGGTGCCATTAATTAACGAGCTTCAAAATTTATGGATGAGTATGGTGACAAACTTAATCCATGTCCTAGCTTAAATTAAGTCCAATTGGAAAATTTAACAAACTAAACTTGGAATTTGGAATTGGGTTAATTATATGTGTCAATTTCAATTCAAAATTTACATATCAAATTGGCAGATTTGGCAAATCATATTTGGAATTTGCAATTAACATGTTTGATTTGAAATTCTGATTTTGAATATTAAAAGTGCACATTTGTTTAAGGTCCAATTAGTGGATTTGAAATTAGATGTGTACATTATAAGGTATTTTACAATTTTGTTTTTACACATGGCATCAAATTTCAATGTTCTACAAAATATGTTCATGCCAAATCCAAGTCTATGTTTATTTTAGGTTCAATTGGCATATATAATTTTGCTAGATATGAATTATAATTCAACAATTTACTTTTCAAATATATAGGCAAATTAGTCTATTTTTTTGTGAAAAGTTGCTGAAGGTTGATACTCAAAAATTTTAGCACAATTTCCTTTTTTCACCAATTTTTTAATTTTTGGGGGAAATTATATATATAAACAACACTTTTAATGGTCCCATACAAAAATGTTGTCAATTAAATTAAAATATGTTTGGGGAGGCTCACCATTCTTACTACATTACAAAATTGAATATATATATATATAAGCATCAATTCCAAGTGTTGTGTAAATTTGTTGTTTGTATGGTTGATGTTGAAGTTTTCTTTTAAAGTCAATTAGTAGATTTGAAATTAAGATCAAAAGACATTCAAACAAGCCAACAACATTACTTTATATAAAAATTTCAAGTCATGCCAAAAAATGTTTAATATTTTAGGGTTCATTTTCATGTATCATAAAGTAGATTTTTGCTTAGTATGTTATGTACATTACACCCCATTTGTATGTAATAAAAGATTTTTGAAATTTTTGAAATTCAAAATAATATATTAAAATTTTAAAATTGTGAACATTTTTTGAGTGCGGCAACTAGGGTATTATCATTTAAGTTTTTTTACCATTAAATTATTTTTATTCTAGGAGTTCCTTTTGAAACACCTTTGTAAATTATTTTTTTGACACAATAGTTTTTCATTTTCACAAATTTTTAGATAAATACCAAAAAATATAATTGACTCAAATGAATTTTTAGTTTGAATTTCTTAACATTCATATTGTAAAAATTGTCATGATTCCCATAGCTTCAAATGGTAAAACATAAATAAATATTTGATTTTGAATGGTAGTTTTTGACATCTAATGTTATTTTTCACTCCTTTGAGTGTGTTTTGATGCATTAGATTTTGTCAATTATACATAGTTCTTCTCATACATGGCATTGATTGTGAGGTTCTTCAAATTGTTCTCTATACATGTTTATTTTAAGTTCAATTGGTAGATCTAAAATCAAATCATATGTTAATTAGTTTATTTGTTTTACAATAAATGGAAACAATCCCAAGTGTTTTGTGAATTGCTATATGTTCATTTAAACAATTTTGAGTTGAACAATGGTAGGTTCATTAATGTAATTGTTAAACTATGTTGATTTGTTAGGTGTGCATAGTTATGACAAAATGGAAATGTCCCCTGGACTAGCATTTCTTAAACACTAAATAATTGTTGTTGTGGACAATTCATGCTTTTGTGAGATACATATATATTGTTGGATGCTCAATTGTTATTTTACATGTACCATTTGTGGCCTAGCTTGGAAAGTTTGACATTAAAAATGATTTAAAAAAATTGGGTGAACAATGGAAACAACAAAAACTTTGAAAGTTGAATCTATTGTGACAACTCCAAATTTGTTCATGAAATTCATACCATGTGATTAAATCTTTTAAAAGACATTGTTGAATCCTTTATCATGTAAATCACTTTTATGTAGCTTCACGAGCAATTATAAATCACTAAATCTTACAAAATATGAATTGTTACAACAAAAACACTTACATATTTAGTGTCGTTTCACTCTTTTGCCTATGGTTTCTATTTGGGATGACTTTTAAGGACTCAATATATGATATATTAAGCAAAAGGAACATTTAAATGCAATAATTTTGTTAGAAAAAATTTAATAAAAAAAAAGTTATGGATTTTTGAATGGCTTGAAATGGAATATATTTTCATGAGTCCATATCATAATCATTCTTGAATGGATTTTTTTTCTCTTAAAATTTTATTTAGAATGACTTTTATTCATTAGACTTTTTTAATTCATTAACCACCATATAATTCCCAATTTAACCAATGATATCAAAGTAAATTGTCATTTTAACACTATCATATGGACTTTTGAAGAGTGATGTATCCCATAAAAAATGAATCACCCTAACTTGCAATCACCCTAAAAACATGGATTAACTAAAGATTCAATTGTTTGCTATATCTTCTTCATCTTTAGTAACACGTGTAAATTTGGTTTCAATTAGGAATAGGTGTTGTCTCATGCATTGCAATAGTACTTTTTTTTATTAATCATTTATTAATTTAAAACACTCTTTTTCAAAAGCCTAAAGCCCTCCAAGAAAGAACCTACCTTCAAGAGTGTGAGGGATTTTATTCTTGCAAGTAGGGTATTAGATCCCTCTCACTTTTAAGGAGTAGGTGTAAGAACCTGGCCCCTCTTATGCCTCATGATCAGTGTATGTTTAGGTTTGTATCTTCTTTCCATTTGTTTTCTTCCATCTTTCTTAGGTAGAATTCATGGTAACTTAGATTCCACGAAACCAGTGTGACTTGTATATGCTAGGTGTGGACATGTGTTGATGGATGTTCCATTGAACATAGTTTTTAAAGGATTTTGAACTATGTATTTATCTTGAATAATTGTCATAAGACAGATAATGAAAGTTCTTTAATGAACATGTTTGTGCTACCAAGAAGAAAAAATGGCATGAGTTCCAAATTACCGAATGGAAATCTTGTAAATTTGTATTGGTAGAAAAGACCTCACATTGAATACAGTTTTTGCAAATGATGTCACATCGCATTTTTGTGTTTGTTGACATTGGCATCAAGTTAGACACATTGTCTAGTGTGTCAATTTTCATGCAAAAACTGAATGTATCAATGGCAGCTTCATTTTGAATACCATCTCCCATGATCAATATTCAATCCTCATGATATCTGACTGGCTATTTCATACTATAGTTACAATGCAGAGATGCAATTGTTGAATAGGTTGATGATATGCTCCAACATCAAATTGTCGAACCTCGATAATGGATATCCCCTTCACATCAATGATTTTTTTTGGGCAGGTTTTTGCTATTTTGCAGAAACAATTTGAGGGTAACTTCTAAAACCATGGGTTTTCAGTTTGAAATGTATTCATCATAAAAAATTCACTTCTGTGAAATCCAGACTTGTGAAAAAAACCATTGCTTTACATCATGGGGATTACAGCTTATCACTTCTTTTACTCATACATTTTATTAAAAAAATACTCTTCTTACATAATGGCATATTTTAAAAAATATGCTAAATTATGTATGTTCAAACTTTCCCAACAATCCTTTGTCCTAATTGTTGGGTACTTCCACTCCTTTCATTTCCAAACTAGCTATCTGGTTTCGGACCTTTCAAACCATGAATTTTTTCTCTTGGGTGGAGTGTTTCCATAAATAATAACCATCTATTGTTGAATGGAGTAAATATTTAGCTCCTTCATTCCTTCTGATACGTTTCACAATTAGTTGTTTAAATTCACAATTAATTGGTGTAAATTAATGTTAATTGATAAGCTTTTCTTCTTTTGTGATGTCATCATACGTTTCTCTTTTTACATGCCTCTCATCCATGATAATTCCACTCATGCAACCATCAACTTAGCATTCAAAGCAAGTTTTCAACAACTTGTTCTTAAAGTTAATGCCTTTTACTCTTTCTTCACAACTAAAAAGTACTAGATCCATCACCATAATCTTGATATTAACAGTGGATACTATATTGTGGGTCCATTTCACCTTGATCAAAATCCTATCCTTTGATCATTTCAATTTGTTACTACAACCTATAATGGTTACCATGGTTGTCATAATAATTACAAATTTGATTTTCTAACATTTATGCAAACTGTACATCATCATTCCCTAAAGTCATTAATAACTTTACATGTCATTATTAATATTTTAAAAAACAGACGTTTTGAGAACTTCAATATTGGGATGCATTCCTCCCCACTTTCCAATGCATTTCTGAAGTGATTCAAATTTTGGGGAATGTACTAGGGACATATGGACCAATCAAAGTTTAACTCCATAATAGGATTCATCTTTAACATTTCTATTGTGTAGACTTGGACAAACTAGTCTATAAAAGATAATCTATCTATGAAGGAAGGTAGTTTGTTTTGTTTTGCAGTTATGAGATCCACCGAAGGGGGATGCTTTAGATGGTGTTCTTCGTGGCTCTGGAAAGCTCTCAATGAGGACAGGTGCATGGGCTTGGTTCCATGGCATTTGGACTTGCAGTGCAAAAGTTCTTGAATATTGAATGATTTCTTCACTGAAAATTAAATTAAATCCTAGCTGAAAGTTTAGGAGGAACTTTGGTGTTGTTGGAAAGATCTTGATGAGCAAGATTTAATGAAATTTATTTGGTAAGATTTGGATTCAGGATGTGGGCGATATTGAATTTTTAAGTGATTTTTATCCCTGAAAATTCAAATAAATTCCAAAAAACTAGGTTTTGGAAGGAAAAATCAGTTGAGGACGTGATAACACTTGGGCCAACCGGCACAGGCCACACTAGTGGTAATGAAATCTAATTTTAATGCAAGAAATCCAAAAGTGATTTTTTTCTATATTAAGACATCATTCACTTGCATAAAGGAATCCAGGCCCAAAACATACTCCAATCTCATTCTTACTTTCCACATTCACCCAATGGTTTAAATTAAATGAAATTCTCTACAAATTCATACCTTCTTTTTTTAAAAAGTAAAAACGTCCATCATGTAGGGCCAAGGAGGATTGGGTGTCATTTAAATAAACAAAATTCACTTGTAGCGTAACAGAGTGCAAGTGATAACAGCGGCACAATATTAACATGTTCAAGCTACCAAATAATTCCTCCGTCCAATGTCAGTGATTCCTTCGTCCAAAATTCTATTTCATGTTTCAAACTAAAAGAGAAAAAGAAAAAGATGCAAGGCATATATCTACAGAATTGCAGCAAGAAAGGGAATGAAAAACTAATTAACAAATAATGTGAAGCAAACAACTAGGGCATGTGGTGCTTATGGTGTGGAACTACAATTGTACAACCTTCAAGAACACGGACTTGGATTTGTTGTGTACATGGCCTCCAAGAAGAAGAAAACAGACAATTTATACTTAAAGTCTGATTCCTCATCTTCCTCTTTCTTTTTCAACTTCATTCCATTTTCCATTATCGGCTGACACTATACTCTAAGTTTGCCACTAAAGCATAAACAAGGCAGGATAATATAATTGAAACTAATTGAATTTACAAATAGAGTGATACCTGGGGACATAGTGTGATTCATATTATTTAGAACATGCATGCCCTCACAATTTTTATTTTTAAAGGAGCCATATTGATTGGCATGTTAGCAATTTTTTTGGAACATTGCACATGCCCCCCATAGAAGCACTTCTTTGGACCCCCAGTTGCAAAATAGAAATAAATGTGCACCCTTGGATTTCACCGTTTTAGTTTATATACAAGGGAGTTGAACTTTGAGCAAACCATATTGGATAAAACTCAGGCACGATTGGGAACATCTCGGGGAATGCATTTGGGAACACTTTGAGAACTTAGACTCTTTGATAACGTGATGAACAACAGAAAAAAAACAAAATATCCCTACCACCCCCCACCCCCCACCCCCACCCACAACACCACAAGAACCACAAACAACAACCAAAACT
>Ga0116227_10003802_pt1 | contig 33238 bp, 23 predicted proteins | sample S1TSphgellanicum_FD_89693 | JGI IMG/M metagenome (GOLD analysis project Ga0116227, IMG submission 89693) | Host-associated microbial communities from peat moss isolated from Minnesota, USA - S1T2_Fb - Sphagnum magellanicum MG | ecosystem: Host-associated > Plants > Peat moss > Unclassified... | reverse complement strand
TTCAAAGCCTTGCATTTTGGTGTTAGGCTATGGTTGTTGCTACAACCTATTCCAAATCCAACCATGCTTATCTTTCTTGTTGTGATGTGGTTCCTTGCTCATGTGAATGTTTTCCTTTTTGTAAGAGGTCAAGCGTGGCATGCACCTAATTTGCTAAGTATTAGGAGGTCAATTATATTGTCACTTGAAAATGTTAGAAGCAAATTGTTGGTGCATTGTCATTGTAGTTTTTAGACTTTAAGAATTCTTTCTATCTCACTACATTGAAATCCTAGCATGCTTGTGAAAGGTAGGGAATTTTAAGTTGTTTATGACATGTGAATTGCAATAACTAACTATATGGCCAATAATGATGATCAACGGCCTAACATCAATCATTTCAACTTTTGCTAGTTTGGCTTTTAATTCTTGGTTGTTCGTTGAATCAAGGTGATTGGTATCTTCTTTGGAATTGATGTTTGCTTGACAAAAGTATCAATGATGTTCATCACCTTCATGGCCTACTTGGGTAAAAATCTCACATTTTGCAATAATATATTTTTACCTCCAAATTTGAACACTTTTATATTCAATATTGATAATGCTTCATGTGTTTCTTTTCATTTGTAGTTGGTTTGGTTAGCATGTGATCAAATGTATTTCAACAAAATAAAACATAGCATAATGTTTTAACTAGACAATTAAATAACCAATGATAGTTAATGGGTAAATTTTTGAGTGAGATTCATGAATTAGCTTACAAACCAAAGGAAAAACATGAACCATTTCTTATTAAAAATGCTCAAATAACTACAACAAAAAATCTGCAAAAGCAAATTTAAAAAAACATTAGGTTATTCTTTTGACACATAATATCATGGCATAAAAAAATGTGTTTTGGCCATCAATTAAACTAATGTTAGGAGTCTTAGATTAGCGTTTGTTCCACATTAATTCAACTATGTATCATTTCTCTATTAGATAATCAAGAATGATTATTACTTTTGACCCAATACATGTACAACTACAATTTGAAAATAGACTTTGGTGCACCTCATAATCATATTGAAAGTACCTTAAAATAATTTTTCTAAAATCATAATAACTAGTTTACTACTTGCCCCAAGTAGTGTCCGTGGCATTAGTGTGAGGGCAAAAATGGTGGCCAACAAATTTAAGAATAAAAATCATGCTCAGCCAATGAGGAGATGCAACATGCTCCCCATAGGACCAGGATTTTATTCCTTTGGAAGAAGAGGGATATGAGGTTTTTTTTTAATAATAATAATTATTATTATTATTTCGGTTAAGTAAGGTTGTGAATGTCTTTTTAAAATTTTGGTTCATGGGTGGCTTTTTGTGTCATGACACACTTTTGTTTTGGGTTAGTTTGTAAGGTGGTTGTGACGGTTCAAAAGTAATTTTATTCTTTTCATTTGCATGGGTTGCCCACATGAATGGAACCAGTCTAAATATAAACTTTTGTTTCGATTTAGTTTGCAAAGTGGTTGTGGGGGGTCCAAAGAAGCTCTATAATTATTTTCATTTACATGGGTGTGCCACATGTCCAGAAAACTAAAGGTTCTTTTTTATGCTTTTTAATTTTATTAACCTTTTTCATGAATTCATCACTTTCCTTTCATGTCATTTTGTTTTACTTCGTTCTCTTATTACTTCTTTGTGCTATGAAAAGATGAGACATTTGCATGCTTAATGTAAATAGAACTTGTCTATAAAAAGTTTCAGTTTTTTCACTTAAATCAATTTGAGTGAATGTATAGTTGAGTGACTCAATTTTTACAAATGAATTTTTCATACAAGTTCATGGCAATTTTTTTAAAATAATGAAATGTATATGGTTGATAATTTTTCAGATTCCAATATCTTAATTTTTGATTACCAAATTCTCACCCCAATATGAAACTTTTTTAACTTAGGTCAAAACCTGTATCAAAAGTAATTGATATCATTTATTATAGTGAATGCCCCTTGGCAATCATTTAAAAAAAAACTCATAATGATCATATGAATGAAGGCCAAAATAAAGATTTTAAAATCATGTTATTAAGCACAAAGTTTTTGAAAATAAAATCTCATTTCAAAAGGATTTTTGAATATGAGGTTCAATTTTGACCTTTCAAAAGTCCCTAACTATCCTTTAGTTGAAATTTAAAGAAAAAGATTTCACATTCAATTTTATTATTTCATTCTTAACAACATACTTAATCATTATTAAAAATTTGAAATAAAATTTAATATGAATGCCCTAATTTATTAACTAGTTAATCGACGAGTTCTAATTTTTGAATTTTGAAAGTCCATTGTTGATAATGAGTGCATTATTTTCAAAAAACTAGTTTTACAAATGTGTTCATAATCATAATGTTAATATATTATCAATTTTTAATGAACAAAATCAAATTTATGTCATTCATCACAAGCATCTAAACACGATGCACTTTACAAAACTAATCATTGTGACACCAAAATTGATATACTCAACCATGCATTTCATCCATGCCAATTAATTAGTGAGCTATGTGAACAAAATGTTAGGAGTGTGTAAAGAGTGGATTTTTTGTTTTGGATGATGAACCAATCATGGATGTCTATCACCAAAAGAAAATAAAATGTCAAGGTTGTCCCTTCAAACTAATCAATATGAATTGCACTAAATAATTAGTGATGCTTCTTTTATGGCGCTTTCATGAATAGCTTGGATTCTTTTATGGTTCTAAAATAGTGGGAACTAGCTTGGTTCTTTGAATTTGAGAATTTTCAAAAAATTGGAAGCAAAAGTAATGAACCAAATCAAACATCTACCCAACACTTGTAAAACTTAAAACCCCTAAGTTTTGTTTTTTCTTTGGGAACACAATGGCAAACCCAATTAAGAGGTTGTTGGCAATACTCCGAAGTCAAGCCCCAAAGCAGAAAGCATGACAAGGCTTTTTATCATGCTCACTGGTGCATTTGAACTTGGGACTTTTGTGGTACCAAGTGGATTATACTACTAAGTCATAACCTTTAAGGGTGAGTTCTCTTTTAAGGTATTACAATTGTAGGAACCATGATTTGGTATTGTCTATGTCCTAAGGCAGAATGAACATTATGAAATATTAAACAATGGATGGTGAATATGTACATGTTTGATCCTTCAACGAATATGTGTTATGATGTGGTAAAGTTGAATTCAACAAATTTGAAACGTTCAGTTGAAGCATAAACCTATAATGAATGCAACATTTCAAAACATTTCCAACATGATTGTCTCATTTTTTGAGTGCCAAAGTCTTACTAGAAACATCAAATAATCTCATACATTTTGCGTTCACATTTTTTTTTTTCCAAACCTTTTAAATCTAATTTAATTATTTAAAAATTTAATTTAACCTCCTTTTTAATTTCATCTTTCTTTAAATTAAAAAATCTATCATCATTTGCACAGAATTTAATGCTCTTTAATATTTAAACATTATATCATCATCATTTTTATTTTATTTTTTGTTTCAATGTAATGATTTGAAAAAATATTGATATTTATTATGATTCCTTGTTATAAAATTACATAGTGAGACATGGTTCCTAAACTATGTTTCGCAACATTTATTAAATTATTATTTTAAACCATACTAATTTTTTAGCATAGACTCCTATTTAATGAAATAAAAAATATATATATCTTGTACGTTATAGTAATGATAACATTTAATGACAGTTGAAATTCACTATGATTTTGTAACTGAATCCAGCTTAAATATAACCAACTAGAGGCCTTACTCACCAAGGTGAATAAGGTACCTATGTAGGTGTTGTTGGTGCCTCATGGCCAAAATTTGCAAGATAAATTGGTTGCTAACTAGGAAGGGTTCATGGGGTTTAGTAGGTTGGTAGTAAACACAGCAACTGCGATGACAACCATAGTTAGCTAACCAATGAAAAAGTGTTTCCTGTCCTTCCCACACGGTGCCCCAATGGGGGCAGGTCCACTCTTGCCCTGAAAAGGAGTCTAATCCTTCTATCTCATGGCAAAAGAATTTACTAATCTTTCAAATGGAAGGGCAATAATCCAAATGGAACAAAGCCAAGAAGATTTCCAAAGAAAAATTCATACTCCTGAAAATTTTGTTTGCAGAAATTATCAATGTATTTTTAAACAGCATGCAAGTGTTGATCAAATCCTTTATTTTGAAGGGCAGGGTTTTCAGGCCACCCTTCAATGGGAGACACTAAATTCCCCATAGGAAGCTCTATTGAGAGCTTATTTGTGAGACCTTATGTGTTTTAGGCACTTCATAGCTCTTGTCTTCCATATTCCACACTTGTCTTTATTAAAAAGGAAAAGATGACATTCGCATTTTAATCAATGTTGTCATTGCTGATTTAACATAAGTAGATTTATTTTTTCAATTTTGTGTCACCCAAGGATTTGTTGCTTTCAATGTGGCTCAAGTCAAAGAACAAAACAATCATGATTAACATTTTATAAATCAATTTTTCTTGTAGTGATGGAGGTATTTGGATGTCTACATAACCAGGTGGATGTGTTTTTACACAATTGTGTCAATGTCATTTGAAGTTTAAAAGAATCAAAGGGCTTTCTTCTATCTTGTTTACTTTTTTTCAGCAAAAAATTTCAATCACATTGCAAAGGTTGTAAAGCATCTTCCATCTTAAATCGAACGATAACCATAAGCCTAGCTACTTCCCAACTTCCACCCCTTCAAAACACATCTTTCATCTCCACGATCGACTTATTGCAAATGGTCGATTTTTGATATGGAAAAATATGGTCGACTTGTTACAATCGGTTTGTTTTTGACATGGATAAATTTTTACATCTAGTTTGAGTTAACTTGACATCCTATAATTCTCCCTTTTTTCTTCCTTTTTCTTTTCCCTTTGTACATTTTCCTAATTTACAATGTGTTTATCAATAAAGTTTTACAAGGTTGGATCATCGGAAAAGAAAAACTAAATGTATGTTTATACAATCCCCACCAAGACTTTGAATTCTAAACTTTAGAGTGACAAACCAGTAGGCATCACGAACCTACTATCAAGCTTTTAACAACAAAAGATGATGCAAAAGTAGTGAAAAATTAAAAGAAGAGGTGGGATCTCAAAATTGTGCAAGGTGTCACATTGTCTTTGGAACAGAGCTTGTTAGGAGGCTATTTCAATTCGTTCATCCATCAATGGAAATGGCAATGGTGCCTTTCAAATTGAAGGCATGTTAACTATGTTACCATGGGAGAAAGCTCTAATTGAGTCGCTAATACCCGAATTGTGGGCTTCTGTGAGTCACTAGCAAATATTTTGAATGTATTTGAAGGGTGTGTTATCAAGAGTAATCTATCTCACGTAGCACAACATTTTTGCACAATCCCTACTCTTGTCCAGTTACATGTCTGAGCCAAATGGAAAAATAAATTTCCGTTCATATCTTGATATCACACATCACTGACTAGCATCTGGAATGGATGTTGTGTACCCAACCTCCCTTTAAATTACATATAAGGGAATGTCTGGTCCCCAGGGCCTCCCCTAATTTGAGGATCATAGACTCAAGGACTCTAGCCATAGGGTGTTTGGCCCCAAAATTAGGGGAGACCCATGGAAGTAGACCTTCCCCAAGGTAAACCACAAAAGGTTTTTTAATTAAAATTGGCAGTTGGTCTGCATGTGATCAGTGGATGGCTCCTTCAACTGACAAATGAATCTTCTGTGTCAGGAGGTGAATTCAAGTATGAAGTGAAAAACCTTGGAGAGATTTCCATTGTGTGCAAAAAACCCTAATTGTCAGATGCGCAACTGATGCAGTGTTATGTATTTTTGTTTACATGACCAACATGCATAGGCAACACATTAAGAAACTTTATTCTTGTGTGTCTATGTGAAGATCAGAGCTATACTTGTGCAAATATGACAATGAAGATAGTTCCCACTCAGGGTTTTTTTTTTTGGGTGAAATCTCGCCAAAAATTGAAATTATAGATTCAAAATTTCAAAAACTAAGTGATTTTGTGATTTTGGAAGATTTCAAACACCAAAAGAAAGAGAGGGGAAAAAAATTGTGAGATTTCTGTACTTGATTTTCAGTGCATAGCCAAGAATATAAAAGGATGATAAACAATTTGTAGTTCATATCCGGTTCAAATCTTCCTAGGGATGATGGCCATTTCTAAAAATCTGCCTTTGGATATGGCCACTTTGACTACAAACTAAAATTCCTAAAAACAACAGTGTGTCCTATGTCCACAACTCGGAGCCGCTATGCACACCCATTAATGCAGAAGAACCTTCTTCGTTTAATCCCTCATTTCAACACACATTATGCACACCCATGCATATTACAGAAGAACCTTCTTCATTGAATCCCTCATCTCAATACAGCCATACTGCCACACCGAAGAAAACTGGAGATCCTTTTACTACTCAGTGGAAATCTTTAAATGGGTACTTGTCCCTGAGGTCACATTCAACCAGCAGACTCCTTTTCTCACATAGACACAGCTACAATCTTGTGTGTGTCTGTCTCTTCAGCTTAAAAGTTCCCCAATGCTATGAAAACTAGTAAGTTAACTAGGCTTATCATCAAATGTTCACCCATCAACAAACAGCTGATTAGTTCACAAGAGACCCCATGACCAATCAGCCAAACACCTTCCACTGGTCGAACCATGATCATTGACTGAACACTTGATGAGAATAAATGATCTTGACATTTCAAAAAACCACATTCAAGATCGCTATAAATGTGTTTGGTCATAGGTGTAGGATGTAATACTCATTCAAATAAGGTGTTCAGTCATATAGAAAATGATTTTGCCATTAGGGTTAGAGTTGTCACATTCCAATGCACATAAATGCTCGCAAATCTGAAATACCCCAATGCATGGGATTTTGTGAGTGTTTGGTGCAGGGTGTCATTTAAGACAAATTTGTAGATTTTGCAACTCATTATGTGACATTGTTGGTTGGTAATAAGCTTTAAGTTATTTTTAGTACAATGCATACACAATGACATAGATATGCAAAAATATGTATGCATGGGGCTTTAAGTGTTTGGTTAAAGACATGTGTTGACAAGTGGAAATCTTTAGATTAGTTAGTACCATAGACCTCCTAATTACTAGTAGTTACTAGTGATAAATTTACTGTCCATTATCCAAGGGGTTAAACTAGAGGGATTAAATAGTTTATATTAGTGAGTGATTGTGGGGGTAATCCACCTAATCATCTAGAAGATTTTTAGGAAGGGATTAGAATAAGGGCCCTATTTTTTAGGGGTCAATGTGGGCCTTGTGTGGTTTTGTGGAAGAAAGATTAGAAGGAGTGTTGGGGGACTTCTAAAAGAGATCGGAGACTCTTGGGAGTTAGAGAAAAGGATGGAGGATTGATGGAGAATGGAAGAATGTGTTATATTGTGTGTGTGATTTTAATGGAAAGATGGTTGAAAGACTTGATGTTTTTGGTTGTATCTCTATTCTATTAGAAAGTGTGGTAGTAGAATAGTTTGAGATTACACAAGTAGACCATTGCCTTAAAGTGCTACTGTTGCATTTCTTTTAGAATAAGGCGTAATGAGGCATACCACTTGGCATGCCTATGGAGAAATAACATATTAGCTACCATAAGAAGGTAGCAGTTAATAACTAGTGGTAAAGAACAGAGGGAGAATGTTAGCAAATAACCGCCCATAGGTTGAAAGGTACTATTGCAAGCAACAAATAGAACCACTTGAGGACCTACATGCATGTATGAGAGGGGACAATAGTTATAGTAGCTCTGGAAACCCCAAAAGGGCAATATCTAGAGGCGTAGAAGTCACAACAAACCATAGGAAAGTAGCCATTCTTGGATACTACTTTTCTTCCATATTGTCCTTCTCTACATTCCTCTTCTACCTCATTGGGATTTGGTTATTTACAAGATGATAAATCTATTTGTGGACAACAGACCGTTACATTTTTCTTTTGTTTTTTGTATGACTTTTTATTTATTATGTGAATAGTTGTAATAAAGTAAGGTAACAAAAGGTAATTTGGTTCTATTGAGTAATAAGGTGTTGACCTTGCCCCTTTAGTCTTACCTTCTAGAAAACGATAATGATCAAGGGTAGTAATTTCACCCCTTAATAGCATGATATAGGACAAATTTACAAATCTTGTAATTTGTAATGTCATTTAAAATGTTTGGGGATGGGAAGTGATGTATTACATTCACAAGGGTACCATATCACCATAAAAAGCTTAAACCTTAATTGTCTTGCAAATCTATCTATGGGTTGCAAAAAACATTTACGCTCGTTGCAAGAATCCAAACAAAAAATCAAAAAACATGTTGTAAACTTAACATACTACAATGCAAAACTTATGATGAAATTTGGATCATAAATTTTATGCAAATTTCTTCCATCTTATTTATACTACATAGGCAACATGGGTGACATAAAAGGATGCTATTCGAACATTTTTTAACCTAACTAACTTCTTATATTCTCAGTTTGATTTTAGGAAGGACAAGGGGATACCTCTTATGGGCTTCGAATGCACAAGCCCCATCTTTTGGAATTTAAACATGTGTAGGAAAGTTGACCCAGCAAATGTCCTAATGGAGGAAAAAGATATCATTATTGTTGTTTGGATTCTAAACATGCAAAACCATTGATTGTCTACATGATTGCAATAATTCAAATTCAAGGTGGGAAAGTTCATTCAAGGCTAACCCACACCACTTCAAGATGGTCTACTTGGGACTTCTTGCTAGTATTGGTTCAAGTGTAGGTATCCAAAAATGTGCATACAACTTGTAAAATGTTTCAAATCTCTAGAACCCAAGTTCTAACTAATTAGTTTTGTAGTTTTTTATATTAAAACTTGTAAACAATATACAATTAGCACAAATACAAACCAAATGGGTGGTTGCAAGTCAAGGTGGCTCATTTTTTACAAATAAAACATTCCTAAAAGTCTATATTTTAACATTAAAATGAAAAAATGCTAAAATATAATGTTAAATGGGGATTATGTGGTGATTAATGACCTAACTATTCTAATGAACAAAAGCCCAATTAGACAACTCTTTGACATACATGCTAAAAAAGAAAAAACATCGATCTAACCAAAAAAAATGATGGAAATAACTTTTTTTGAAAAGATGGTACAAATTTGGTTTTTCAAAACTCCATATCATTATTTGTTGATTCATGTTTTTGTAAGTTTTTTGGAATTCATGTTTTTTTATAAATATGCATCACATATTGAATCCCTATAAGACATTTTGAGATGAAATTATATTGAAAAGTGCATTTCAATCTTTAGGCAAATTTTAGACCACATGCCATGATTTCATTTCAAAAATTCAAATTATTATATGGTTTGTGTATATTTATTGAATTTCATCATTATGTACATATTTTTATTCAATTTAAAAATATTAATCCATAAAAAATGTACCACATTGATAATTTTACCATATGTTTCTAGCATTTAAACAATTAAACTTTGTAAAAAGTTCAACATTGTGACACAAAAAATGAACGACCTTATTTGTAACTACCTAGATCACATTTGGAATTTAAATGAAAACATAATTCAAGCAAGAAAACAATCTAGAGCTCATGTTTTGACTAAATGGAATTCACAACAAATTTACAACACCATCTCCAAATCCAAGGAATGGATAATTTAAATTGTTTAATCAATGTAGCAAGTGAGGTTCTACCATTCTATATCTTTAAAGGTGAAAAAGTACAAGATGATTACATCAAAAAGTATAAACTAAAGAATTATACAGTGTTGTAAAAAAAAGCTTGGATGACAATTTTTTTGTCCAAAAACATTCTTAGGTTTCTTCACAAAATCGAAAACAAATGGGAGTTCTCAAACATATCAACATTTTTAAAATCTTAAATGGTCATGGATCTCATGTGATTGTAAAAGCAATATAACAAACACATGTAGTTGTTTTCATGTTCAAGAATTCAACCCAATTTTTTTTAAAGATTTTGACAAATCGTGTTGGGTGAATTCAAGTTGATAAAAACCAATGGTGCACCCTTATTGATTTTACACTTTTAGAAAATTTCAAAATACCATAAAAATATTCCATTTGTAAACTATAAAAATCATCAAAAAATTCTTATGATTTAAAACAATGTTGCAATGGGTAAAATCATAGTCAAAAGAGCCACCCAAATGAGTTAACATTCTTTAAAATACATTTTTGTATGTTTGAAAAATCACAAAGAAAACATAATAGTTTGGATTGTCATAAATTTGTTTGGAATATTTTCCATTGATTGCAAGGTTTACATGGTCAAAGTTTGACACAAATCAAAAACATTTTTACATGTTTAAAACATTCAAACTTTGAAAGCAAACAGTCCCTATTTTTTTCAAACATTATTTATTTCTACCAAATGTGCACCATTCCTTTTGGAAATTGGAGAGGATTTTAACATTGATAATTAGAAAGGTAAAAAGGCTTCAACTATTGAAATTTGTTTTTATAACCCATTTGGGTACATTTGGTTCAAAAGTCTTTTGACCTTGAAAATTGTGGATTTTGAAAATGTGGCTTTAACACAAAAAAAAGGTTCATATGTATGTGATAGAGGGCATGAATTCATAATATACATAATATAAAATCAATTTGTAGTCAAAATGTATTTATATTTTAAATGCAATGTTAAATGGGGTATCTGAAATACAAAATTTTAATTTATAAATTAACATAGAAATGACATGTGTCATGTGCAATCCTTGGAAAAAGACTTTTACCTTGGCGTCCTTGGCTCCTTTAACTGTGATTTCACCCTAATGGGTCAAAGCAAGATAAAGTAAAACAAAAAAATTAAACATCTCCACTTCAACCTTGCACCATTCATATAACTACCATAAAGTAACTTCAAATTAGGTCAAAATATGTGTCAAGTAGCATTAGTTTTCTCTATTAAGTTTATAAGAATCTAATTCTAAAAAAATTAAAAGCAATTGAATTTTAAAAATAGATAAAAAGTACATTCGAAATTGATTGAAAAATATGTGTTCAACCTTACTTTTTAGTTTTTAAAAAAATTGAAATTGATATGTAATAAGTTAGGAAATGAAAATCAACATATGTTGTAGTAAGTTATTAAAAAAATCTATTTCCTTTTTGTAAAAACCTACTTGACACCTACTTGAAACCAAAAGACCACATTAAAAAGTAAATGTCTTATTTGTATTTTGAAAACCTACTTAAACCTACTTTTACAATTTGAAATATGAAAATCAATGGACATTAATGTAAACATATAGTATATTTAATTATTGAAATGAAAACATTGAATGTTCCACAATTCTATAAAGGGTTTTGTTGTTATTTTGAATCTACCTATTATAATTTTGACAAGGCAATCAAGTTGTTCACTTTATCTTGCTTACACTGCAATATAATATTATGTGAAGATGTGTTTGAAAAAACTCCCAAAAATGTCATTTTCAAATCAATTGAAATCCATTTATCAATCCATAAACTTTTTCATAATATATTAAAAACATTATTATGTAAACACTTTAAAGAAATTTACAAACATTAATATGATTTTTAACATTGAAACATGAGAAACCAAACATCAATTACATGTTTGTTGGCTCCTTTTAACTTGAATGTACTTTGTTGAACTTCAAAGTAGAGAATAAAAATCAGATGATGAATTATATTTTCCCAATAATTTAACTATAACAAGAAATGTTGAATCAATAAGTTCAAAAAATCATGTAAATTTTGAAAAACATTCTTATGGAATCTTTTTTTGGCTATGGCAAAAGTCCTTTTACCTCCAAAAAACTTTATAACTATTAATTTATGACATGTAACAATATATATTTTATCATTTATTAACTATTAATATGTATTTAAATGAACTAATGTTTCATTTTGGTAATATCTCTATAGTTGGTCAACAATCTAAAACTCTTTTGGTTATTATGTGGCATGTGCAATTAAACCACATTTGTGACATCTTAAGTGGAATTCCTTAACATGAAGACATCAACTCATTTGAATTAAATATGGTCACATTCCCAAGCCATACTTCAAATGCATTATGGCCCCTTAATGTGTTTTGTTTTAAACCTTTCAAAACAACATTTAAAAAGGAAAGAAACAATGCTATGAAAAAAAAAAAATAGTTAGAATCAAACAGGGTCAAGTTGGCTACCTAAGTAAACATAACCTTGGACAAAACATTGTCTTTAAAAAGAATGTCAAATTTAAATTCAAGGAATTTACAAGAATATGGTTTTTAAACCCTAGGGTAATGAATGACAAATTATTGCATGTATTAAAATGTATACAACAACAAATAGTGGAACAAATGAAAAATGTTAGAACTTTGATGATGAAGCTAAAGGTAGTCTTAGATTGGGGGGAAGAGTCTACTACTACATCTCTAATAATATTGTAAAAACAAGTGTTACAATAGATGGAGAAAATTTTAACATCATTCCTTCGTTCAAGCAAAAGTACTATGTGAAGATACCAACCAATTTAATTCCCATTGAAGATTTTGAAAAAGATGTTGAACCAAATATGGTTGATTTAGATCAAGAGCAATTAGAATCATTGTAAGAACAATGGTAAAATAGGGCAAATAACATTGAAATTTTGTCCTTTGCAAACCTATTAATGTTACCATGTCTATTTACAAAGAAAATTAAAAGGAAAAAACCCTTAATGGATTATCCACATATGGTCACATATGATGAGTACTTAGGAATTTTGTGACAAAAGGCTATGGGAAAAAAAGTGATAAACCAAATCAAGAACAACAAACAAAAGGAAAGAAAAAAGAAAAAGGTTTAAAAAACGATAGATACACAAACTATGGTTAAACACATAATTCAAAGAAATCTTGAAAGGTGGTACAAAGTAGATTTTGCAATGACATGGTCCCTTACAACTATGAGGGAACCCGGAATATGGAAATTAATTGCACCACAACATTCAAATAACATTAACTGCTTAGCCACAAGGATACCAACCTTCAAATATGGGATTTAAATCATAAGCTTGAAAAAAACTAGACAAAGAGTAAGAGCTTGGTTGACACCAATAGGGCATGGTTTTATTAAGATCAATTAAATTCATTAAACTTATTACAATCATTACACCAAAACTTAACATTCATGATTAGGATCTTTTGTAACTATGTCCTATTCGTAGTCATGTTAATTACTACATGATTACAATACAATGTTACAATCAATGATTATAGTCATAACTAGGACTACATGTGTAATATTGATAATTTCAAACTTGATTTAATTTAGGTAGATGGGTATGTACATAGGTTAGGTTAGTATACCTACCTATGGTTACCTACCTATTTACCTAGTCTAACCTATGTACCTACCTACCTACCTATCAAGCATGTAGGTATTAGGTAGGTAAACTAAAATATAGATAATTGGTAGGCATAACATACCTACATAGCCTATAATAAATAGGTAGCTAACTAAACTACATAGGTAAAATAGGTAATAGGTAGTAGGTAGTAGGTGAGTAGGTTAAGTAGAATGGGGAGGTAGATAGGCTACTTTTGTATGGGAGAAAGTATGTGGGATAATGTTATAATTTTTCTTTTGAACATTAAAATTTATCCTATATCCTTTGTCCACAACTTTAATTTTATAAATGATATAATTAAGTGAAAGAATAGATTACACATAAAATGCATTAGAAATATTGAAAGTGTAAGTGTCATTTGGGATGAACTAATGAAAGACTAAGCTTGTCTCCAAAAAAAAAAATTGAATTTTACTTCCCTACCTATTTACTTAAGTCACCCTACCTACCTACCTACTTAAATTAAGTTAGGTTAAGCTAGTTTGAATAAAGACCACATGCGATATGTTTGTTGTGTTTAGTCATGTGTCTATTCATATCTCAAACTTGACAATAGTCATTGAGGTCACATGGATTTGCACTTATGACTACAACCATCTCTATAACAAGATGGCAAAAATGATGAATCGATATTGATTACATAGTGATGTAGTCATGAATGACACATATGATTACAAATGTATTCATAGATGTAGTCATAAAAGCATGGTTTTGGCATAATGGAAAGGAAGAAAGGGGTTGGGTTTTACACCAAGAAGTACATTAGGAGCTCCAACACCTACACCGCATACCCACAATAAAATCACCTAGTTAAAACTGAGAGGAAAAAAAGAAAGAAAACCTATTGGAGAACAGAAAAAAAATTGAAAGAAAACTTGTTGGAGGAAAGAACAAAAATATAAAGAGAGAGCTTATTGTAGGAAAAAGAAAGGGAGAAAAATGATAGTGAGCTAAAACTTGATGTAAGAAAGAAAAAAGAAAGCTTGTTGTAGGAGAAAAAAAAAATGCAAGAGAAAAATAGAGCTTCTTGCAATAAAGAGGAGAAAAAAATGCAAAAAAGAATTTTGCTCCAAGAAAAAAAGAAGAAAAAAATAGAGGTTGGTATAAGAAAGAGAGCAAAAAAACATCAAGAAAAAAACAAAACTTGCTCCATGAAAAAGAGAAAAATGCAAAAAAAAAGCTTGCTACAAAAGGGCATGTCACATTAATAGGAACCATAACAAACGTAACTAGTGCTTGGATTTTCATATTTAAAATGGTAATTTAAGTTGGTGTTGAAATTGTTACATTTATTTATATAATAACAAATTCACAATATATTATCACGGGAACATGTGAATAAATTTGAAATCAATTTATTGAATTGAAAATATGCAATTTTTTTTAAGCACTTATAACTTTATTTTTTTAAAGCAAAGAATTTATTTTTTAAACAACTTGAAAGGATTTGAAAATGAAATATTTTTGACAAATTTTTAATACAAACCGTAATATAATAGTATAAAATTTTTAAATAGATTTAAAAATATTTTTTGGAATATTTTTTCTAAAATATTCAAAGAATATAAGATAAGTAGTCACAAAAAGTGGTGGGGGTGCTCCTATTAATGTGAATGCACCTAAGAATTTATTTATTTAATAAAATGAGGTTATTGTGGGAGGAAAAAAATGGGGAAAGAAAGTTTACCTTAGAAGAAAAAAAGAAAAAAATACAAGAGAACAAGAAAGCTCACTATAGGAGAAAGGGGAAAAAATGTGAAAAAGAGAACTTGTTATAGAAAAGAAAAAAAACCAAAAGAAAAAAAGGCTTGTTGCAAGAGAGAAAATAAATAAATGAAAGGATATGGAACATCACAACCATTACAAATAGGAGCATCATTGCAACTCCAAAGAGCTATTGAAGAAATCAAACATTGCCTGTAAACTTTTGAACCTACAAAGAAAAGAAAAAAAGGTGGGAATTAAACTAAAAAAGAAACTTATTGAAGGATAAAAAAAGAACATCACAACCAACAAAGAACAACTATTTGAAACACCAAGGTTGAGAAAACTTCAAGCTTCCACATAGGAGGTGCAAGGTTTGTGTAAGAGCTAGTGTTCTTACCTTGACCTTTTTGCTCACTTTCACAACTTGGCCTTCATTATTCAATTGTCTCCTCAACACAACCTAACCATCTCCGTCCATAAGTTCACTATAATGCCAGCAACCCATGACCCTTAGGAACCACGATATGTGATGAGTTGAATCACATGTGACTATTTGGTTGTAAGTGGGACAATGTATGTTCAAAGTGTGTGAAGAAAATGTTTTGCAATAAAAAATCTTTTTAAATTCAAGACCTTATATTTTGCTTTTTTTTTTACAAATTTAATTTTTTTTTTTTGGGTATGGGTATGCCTCATCTAGCTCTACAATTTGTTTCCACATTCTAGAGGCATCTAAAATCAATGTGTGGATTTATAGAGCTCTAATTCGCTGTGTGTTCAGTGGTAGGCCTAGTTACCCTACTAGGCTATCCTCTTTACCTTCAATGCATGCCTATTGAATAATTTATTAATTCTGAAATTTTCTTGTCAAAAACTTATAATATTCTTTAAATTTTCAAACAAAATTTAATATCCTTCACAAAAAATATTCTTTGATTAAAGATAGATTTAATATTTCGAATTATAATTGGTTTTATAATCTTTGAATCTTGTTTCAATTAAGCATTGATATAATTTAGTTTAGCTCCTCTCATTTGAAAACATGAACATGGTGAATAATACACATATTTAAAATGTGTTGATGTACTCTATGTGAAGTTATTCTTTATATATTTTGTGGAACATGTGAGATAAAAGGTTATTTTTCATATGTTATGAAATATTAAATTATTATTATATATATATATATATAGAATTAATAATATTCTAAATCTATTTAAATTATTTTCTCACAATCTGATTCTAGGGATCTTATTTACATTTAAATAAATCATAAAATTGAAAATTTTCAATAAGTTGCACCTTATATTTTTTGCATGCCATTTGGAAAAAAGAGGGAAGTAACTTCCCTTGGAATACATTGAACCCCAAACTTGAACACAAGAATGGGCAATACATATTCATATTTCATAAAAATAAAATTCACAATTAACATCACAAATCTTATTTTGGTCTATTCATCATTCTTTTTGCAATTTGAGGTCTTTAATGACATCGATACCATAAATGATGCTCCCAGACTTGAACACAAAAATGGGTAATTTATGATAATGAAAACAGCGCTGTCTATCTATCTACCAACTTATGAACCTTATGTACCGAGCTTTTCCCCTTTCAGAATCTACTCCATATACCTCTACCAATTATCTTAAAGAAGTTTGGTGTGGGCTCCTCATCACACCAGATACAAAAGGTCACCCCTTATTGAATACCTACTTAAAAGAATGCCACTCCAAAAAAATGTCATTAAAATTTCAAACAAAACACACATTCAATTCATCATCTTCAGGCTACTTCTCTAAGCATTTGTACCACCACACCAAGCTCAAAACTGCAATACACTTCACTTATTTCATTTGGGCAATAATTGAATCTACTTTGTTTTCAAACAAGCCAGGGCTGATGAATTCTATATTTCAGGATACTACATCCTATATACTCATTTACAGGGTTTTTCTTCTATATACTCTCAAGGCAGCCTAACAAATTGATTATGCATATCTCTTTCCTCCATATCAAGGCTACATCCCAGTTATAGCGTGGTATGGGAAAAAGATATGTGCACAAATTAGTTCTGGTCCTGAGCAAATTTCATCAACCAAAAACACAATTTAAAACTAGATTGAATATGAAATTTGGGCCAAAACTTCAAATGTAAAATTTATGTACATCACATATATAAAGAGTGCTACCCTCTAAAATAACACTCTAGAAATTCAAGCAAAACTTATAAATTTCAACATGTTTCCATACAAACTGTAGCAACCCCATTCATTTATTCATCAAGATCGTATCTAACATGCTTTCAAAATGTGATTTGGATAAGCACTCTAAGTCTATATATATGACATTTCTACATATTTGTTCCGTAAAAATGAAATAACATAGATTAGATTAAAGAGCGTTGGAATAAAACTGTAGTGTTCCAAAATCAAACAAACCCATTTCACTTTTGTTGATTTCACTTCATTTCAAAATTCACCCAAAAATTCCTCACTCAAACATGCAACCTCTCACCAATTGAATATATACTTGTAGGATTTGACAGATGTATTTAGTCTGTGCATACATATGTGCATGCATGCGTATCACCCAAAAGCTAAATAACATTTGAAATTCCAATGTACTTATTTCTGCAGAAACTCCATGAAGAGCATTCAAACTTGTTTGGCTAAATTTTCTTGAGGATGATCACCACTTCAACGACAACGACTTTACAAATTAAAAATTGAAAAATAGGTCCTAATTTGTAAGCCTTAGCTTCCGTGGTCTTATGGGACCCAAATTCATCACATTACAACTCCCAAGCTCCTTTTTAAATTATACTTAATATATGTCATCACAATTTCAAGTGCCAAATCTCATGTTCAATAGGTGTTAATAGTTGCCCAAGTATGGTAGAAATGAGCAATGATATTTGTTTTCAGCCATCCAATGAAGGATACTTTCTTTCTTTGCCAAGTTTGTAATGAAAGGCAGGAGAAAAAATCAGTATTTATATGTAGATTTAAATGGCTATGAAGGACATTAAAATGTGAAAAATATGTTGTCCTCATGTTTTCCTGTGTTCATAAATTGATTTTTTCATTATTAAAATCACACATTTTATTTTGATCTACTTATCATTTTTTTTGCAATTTGAAATGCATAATGCCATCAACACAACAAAGAATGACCATTTTAAAAAGTAAAACCAAAAAAAAAATTCTAACACCTTGATTTTGATTTGTTGAAAATGAAATCTTACAAAACCTTGTGAAACAAATGGATATATTTGATATACATAATGGTGTGAAATTCATCAAAAAGTAAAACCATATCCCACTGACAATGTATAGGTTCATATGTGAAGAAATGCTTATTATAAAAGGGAAGAGTTACTAACTCATATTTCCATCTACCCAGAAGACTAAAATATCCTAAAATTTAACCATACAACTCAGCATACATAATGCATATGCATTTTAAATCTAGCAATTTTTGACAAATCAAAACATTACTAGTCAACAAATTTTCTAAATTTATCTTATCCACATAATGCAGATCAAAGGTGTTCTTTGAAGAAATTCCACCCAACATTATCATATTTGATTTGTCCATGCAAACCATGTCACAAATGCTACAAAAGAACAATGTTTTCTTTTCCAATAAATTTTGTCATTTATTCATTTGACAATACAATTGGGAGTTTTTTTTTGTTTTCCTTGTGTAAATTTGAATAATTTTCATTTTTGGGGAAAATTTTGCCCAATTTTTCCATATCACTAAAAAAGAAAAACCATGTTTGAGATGTCATTGGCATTTTATATCTTAATTGTAATCTTAATTATAATCGATTTTTTGATGTTTCTGAGCTAACCAGAACCAATGGTTTTCCGATTCTATTTCTTCCTGAAAAACCAGAACTGAGTGTTTGTTGATTTTGAAAACTTTTAAAGAACAGAAACTTTCAGTTACTAAACAAAATCATATAGCCACACAACACTGGTAATGACCTTGTGGGCAGGCATTTTGCTTCGAGGAATGCTCCTGTGTAGGGCAGGGCCTTCCACCAATAAGCCAATACACTGTGTTTTGTCACTTCCTGCTCACTACAAAAGCTGAAGAAGGTACAGTGTAGCTGAACTAAGTTTGTGAATGATCAACACAGAGAAAACAGTGAGGTCTTTGAACTCATTAGTAGACAGACTTGTTTGCAGACTTGCCACTCCATTCAATGGGAGTATGTGACATAAGCTCAGTTGCCTAGAAATTGAAAAAAATTAGGATCATGTAAAGAGGTTGATAGTTTCCTTTGAAATTAGGTGAATTTTGTCAATGCCTAAGGAAAACTTGCATAATTTATACTATTAAGAAATAAAAATACAATTTTCACAATTTTTATGTTCAGAAAATGAAAAAAATTGTGAAGATAAAAGCGGTGTCGGGTACTTGACATCTACTATGTAGTCTCCATCCAAGTGAGGGATGTGGGTGGAAATAATCAATTATCCCATGCCTTGAAGATAGTTCATGCAAGTGCAGGACACTTGCTACAGGAACTTGAAGACAACTGCAGGAAGCCTGGGAAGCCCATGAGGTTGGGAGGGTCTTTCAAGGTGTGGAATACCAATACAACAGAGTATTGCCAATGGCAAGATTACTGCAAATACATGACCAGAAATGGATTGCATAAGAAAATTCATTTAAATGGTACGGCAAATACAGTTTTTGCCATTTTGTCTCTGCAAATTCAGGTAGTCACAAAATGTGATTTTGATGAAGGCGTCAATATTTGGGATCTGAAGTTGTCTTACCTTTAACTATGTTATAGTCAATAAGTCTACTAAGGTCTAGTAGTACAGAATGTCAAAATATGTTTACATTCTAATCTATCTGATAAGTATTTATGAAAACTAGTGAATATTATGCAAAGTAGAAAGTTTTCTTCAAAAGGTTGGAATGCCTAGACATCAAATCACATATGAAATGGTGGATGAACATAATGTTGCTGAAATCGATGAGATGGGTTGACACTTTGTCTTGCATAAATTTTCTTCTTGGGTTTGCAGGTGATGGTATATACATGATGTTGGTGTTTTACACATAACATCCATTTTTAAATTTTTGCTGAATAGGTTATGCGGTAGTGCTGGTCATCAATTTACAATGTACCACAGTAGTTGTGCTATAACTTGGAATGTTGTTTGTAATTTTTTGTCATGGGACGGTCTTCTAGTTGTGCTCTCCATGTTTTCCAGTAATTGTTTGGCTGGCTCAAAAGTGAGATCCCACCATATGTATATGTCTATGATTTCAAACTTGGCCAGTGCCATCTGGCAGGGCACTAAATTCCCAAGTATGGCTTGACAGGTCATTGAATTGGGCATATATTATGTCAGCTACTCTTCAAAGTCCTTGTAGGGGATGTCAAGGGCATCAAACACCAATTTCACATGTCCTGAAATGAGAAATTAGATTTAAATGAAACAATTTTTTTCAAAGCAATTGTTGTACAAAAATGTGGGGAAATGAAGTAGATACATGTTAAGAGGAAGAATGCACTAGGTGTTGGCATTATCCCATGTTCTTCTAGGAATTTTGTTCTTCTCAAAATGTATGTATATTGGATTGTTTATGCTGATGTGTCAAACAAAGGTGGTTCATTGTAACCTTTGTAGCAATAGACATCTGAAAGCTGAAGTTGGTTTTCAGACGCAAAGCGTTGTTCTTCCTTTTCGTATTTTCTTCTCCATCGGTTGTGGACTACAAGGAACAAGGACTTGTTTCGGCTATTGAACTAGTGCTACATGATCTTCGTTTTTGGTGGTGCCATGCTTGATAATTACAAAAGAAATGAGTTTCATTAGATGATAATATTACATTAATATGTAAACATGAGTTTTGATAGATTGTGCGGTGTTTCAACCTCATTTTGGCACTCATTAATTAGTTGTAATAATGAAAAGAACAAAAAATTCATTCATTACATACATGTGTGAATTATTATTTTTTAATGGTACAAAATCATTTGTGGGCAATATATGTTATTAACTCTCAATTGAGAGAATGGCTCATAGTTTCCAGGCAGTCTTTGATTCTAACCTCTGTTCAAGTTATCAGTGAACTTGGTTGCAATTCCAATGGATGGTCCCCCTGCAACATATTAGAACTTTCTTAGGATATAAATAGCATTTGATTTGGATGTTCGTTTACAAGTGTTAATCCATAAAAAAAGTTGAGAATAAAAGCTTGGTACTACAACAGCCTTCAATGGACTACAACAATCCCAAGAATGCACGAAATTTTGAAGATGTATCTATCCTTGCAATTGAAATGGTTGTGGCAAACATGTTCCATTTCCTCATAGGAATATTTATAGAGAAAACTCTTCACATTACCATGCCTAGATATGAACAACAACATTAGATCATAGAATGCCTTTATAGGATTTTTGAAATCAAAGCTGGTATTTTTTGTGTTTAAAAATAGTTTTTGCATACTAGAAAAAATTCGGATGTACTATACTATTTTTCTGAAACCAGGCACAAAATTAAATGAAAGTTCAGGCATATGTTGTAATGTGAAATTGCAAAATATGGTTGAAAAGTGAAAAGCAAAGTAAATATACAATAATTTAGTGATGTTAGCATCTTGAAGACAAGGGAATTGAAATTAAATGCACACATTATACACAACAATTGGGGAAAAAATTAAACATAATTTCACATTTGATGCAAATGCATTTACTAAAATATTCTTACATTCAACATGAAAAGTTGTGCAAATGTTAGATATCATTTGCAAATTTGTAAAATTTTCTACATCTTCAAAATTCACTTAATAAAACATTCTTACAAATGTTTCAATATTATATTAAGTTTTGAAACAATATATTTCAATGTGATCAATGAGTAACCTTCAAGCTTGTAATGTTTGATTATGGAGCAAACTTGTAAAAATATTTCAAAAACAAATGAAAGGATGTGAGTATGTTAGATACCAAACAACAATGTATTAATCCTACATGGAATGTTAATTCAATTGGTAAAAAATTGATTAATGTGTCGATAATTATACTTGGATCAATCCATGCAATTTCCTTATAAGATGCTACTTTCAACATACAAACATAAGCTCCAAAGTCATATGCAACCACTTGTATCAATACTATGAGGGCAATGATTACTTCTATTGTGTAAGGGTGTTGATATAGTAGCAAAATTGTAACACTTATGTATACACTTTTCCATTAAGTGTTTATTCCTTGTCACATTCATTGATGAAGTTTGATTCTCATGAAGTTTGGCCTTCAAATTCATGGTTGGTCACAAATTGGTTTGGAAATAAAAATTGCATGCAACCAATGAGAAGGTTTAGTGGTCTTAGTTTTTAATTTTTTGGGTTTGGAAAAGGGGGCGGGGGGTGTGGTTGTTTTTTGCCTATTTCCAATATGTTCCCATTGTATTTCTTACAAGTTCCCAAAATGTTGCCTAAGTTTCTAATGTGTTCATTAAAATCACAATAATAGTTCATCTTGTATTTTATATTGTTTGGCCATGGTTCAACTTCCATGTATATGATTGTAAAGGAGGAAACCAAAAGGATTCTTGACAAATGATGTTTTTATTTTGGGGAGGGAACATATTCAAGCTTTTTATGTTGGGTATGGACCAATTAGATGGTTCTTTCTTTTCAAATTAAAAAAATTGTGAGTGCACCCCTTCATTACTTAAGAAAAACATGAATTTCATGTAGTTGTATTACTAATTAGTAATTAGTTATCAAGACCCCCAAAGTTCAATTTTTTTCTTTTTGCAATGGGCATCATTAATTGTTTATCAAAAGAAAAAAATTTAATCAAGATTTGGACAATCGTAAATGAATTTATTGAAATTTATCTCTTTTGTGTTAGTCATGTAGGTTGCAACAATAAAACTTATGGCAAAGGATATGGAATAAAATGAGGTGCTATTGAAACATGTTGGAGAACTTGGGGCACATTGAAAGCTTGAAGGAAAGGTAGAAAACCAAACAAAAAACAAGTGTAGTTTGTTTTATATATATTATGAGGAACCTTTCTATGTATTTCCTTGTAAGGGAAAATGGGATGACCAATAGTCCTAAGTCCAAACATCATAGCTCTACAAGTAAACCAATGGATAACTACATACAATTTTGATTTTTGAATTGTATGGTAATTTATCATAGCCTAACACCACCACCCCTGCTCCCCCCTCCCCACCCCCCTTAACTAACATCATTGTTAATATGACGTTGTAATTACAAGTCTATCAAAATTGACTTCTTTAACTTAGGCTTCCAAGGTGCAATCACACAAAGAGGAACCATAGCAATTGTAATGCTTATTTAATTTTTCACATTTAAAAGTGGCGATTTAATTTGGTGTTGAAAGTTTAAGGTTTTTTTATATTTTAAGGTTCCCAAAATATCATTGAAACATGTGAATTAATTTTTAAAATATCCAATGAATATTTTTTTTCAAAAGCATTCATTAAACACTACAATGGTTGCTTTTAAGCATAAAAATGACTTGTAAATGGGGTTCAAAACTTTTCAAAATGAAAACTTTTTTGAAATCTTTTACATAAACCTTGACATAATGGTATAATTTTTTTTTCAAGATTTAACAAAATAAATTTGATGACTTTTGTGAAAATATTCTTAAAAATATTCTTCCAAAAGTAGTCCTCTAAGTAATAGGTGTGGCTTGTGTTATCCTATTTGCACGGTCGCCCCTTTTAATCAAAATTGATGGTATGAGTCCAAATCTCTGGCAATAATATTCCAATTTTAGGCAAAGAAGAGGCTTGGTAGAAATGTGTGCCTTCATTGATTGACTGGTCAAACTATAAACCAATGTCAACTTTATGGAGTCCACTATTTCATGTAGATGGTGATATTGAATGGTAATATGTTTCAATCTATCATGACACTTCTGATCTTTAAAGAATGAAATCTATACAATAAGCCATACATGGATGTGCCTATAGGTAATAAAAAATGTGTTTAATAGCACACCAATGAATAGGTCTTGGGTGGACCATAAATTAGGTTATATAATTCATAGCAAATACAAAATCAAGTTGGTTGAAGTGGATGTTTGAATGAGGCTCCCATGGGCTATAGCATTAACATGGGGGATTGTAGACATGGCATCAACTTTTTGTGTAGTTTGGGGGGGCATGGTGTGGGTTAATTTTGTGCCAAAAGTCATAGGGATGGTTATGGGTTTACAATACTAGAAGAAATCTTGTATCATGCAATTATATGTGACTAATTGTTATTTGCAATTATGTTTTGTCAACTTTACAACTAATCACCATCATTTTCAATCCATTAATTTTCTTGTGACTATGGAATGTTTAATTTACAATTAGCTTTTCATCCAAGAAGAGGCCTTTGGGTCCAACCACACTATTAGGAACCACACATACCCCCTTGGACCATTTCTTTATTCTTAGAATATTTTAAAATCTTTTTAATACATCTTTCAAAAAAACATTAAATTTTTAAAAAAATTTTAAAAAAATTCTTGATATTATTATGTTAAAGTGTATATTAAAAAATATCCCAAAATACGTCATTAAAGTCTTTTCAAATTGTACTTTTAGTGTCAAAACTACTTTTAAATTGCTTTTATGCAACTTTTAAATAGTGGTTACAAGAGGTTAAAAATCCTTATACGTATTTTTCACTCATTAGATTGATTCCAAATTTTTATGATATGTACATAAGGTATTCAAAATAAAATTTTATAAAAAAAAATTCTATTTAATATTATTATTATTTTTACAATCCAAAGTTTAAAAAATTAAGTAGTGGTTACAATTGCTTTTGGTACATGTTAATATGTTTACACCCCTCTATATCAAATTAGTTGCAAAAATAGTTGTAACTTCGTTACATCTATGTGTTATACTTGTACTTGTTAACTATATTAGAATGTTTTTAAATATATTATAGATACATTTATACAATACTATATTTATGTTATACTTAGGACATGTTGAGTATGCATTTCATATAAATATTGTGGGTTGGTTAAATAAGTAGGTAGGTAAGGCAACAAGCTACTTAATAACTAGGTACTATATTTAATATGTAAGATTTTTTAATAGTTATTGAAAATTTAATAATAATGATCAATTAACTAATCATTTTTAAATTTTAAACTATGAATTAATAGTTTATTACTCATTAGTTCATTATTTTATTATTAATTAATGGCCAATTAATTAATTGGATTGTTAATTAATTTTTTAGTTAATTTTTTATTTACCTACTTAGTTTTATATATAAAAAGGATAACAAAGGATATGGGATAAAAAATTTAATTGCAATCTAGTTTGTGACTAAATTGTAATTAGAAAATGTATTTCATATGTTTTGTCCTTCATTTCCATTTTGTAAACAATATAAGGAGGGTATTTTGTCTTACATTTTCATATTTAAAAACATGTGCCATTTGGGATGAGCCAATCAAAAGGCTTAACCCTAAAAAATAAACCCAAAATGAAATAAAGATATTTACATTCCTACACCCTAGTTTACTTACCTCCCTAACCTAAGTAAGTCTACCTACCTATTTAATTGTACTTACCTACCTACCTAGATATTGATTTAAATTTATTTTGGCCAAAATATAATTTAATTTTCACAAATTTCACCCAAATTATCACATGTGTTAGAATCCCAAAAAAGGAAATTATGCCACATGGCAAAATCCCATTATAGATAATTACATCACATAGTATAATCCCATTATAACAAATTATGCCATGTGGCATGTATCCATTGATCAATGTGGTGACATTGTAGGATGTAAAACATAAACGAGCCAATGAAACAAGTAGCGCATACTACTTGTTTCATTGACTTAATATGTTTATTAACAAATTTTATTAAAAAAGGTCAAGGAACCAATGTGGGTGTTGGTCATTCACCATGGATTAATTCATGCCCTTGACCATCAGTCTACACCAAAAGTGGTAAAGCAGGCATTAAAGTATGCCTACTTGTGAAAAATGTGAAAAAATTTTGATTTAATGAAAACATGGATTTTTTGTAATATTTGGAACTAATTTGAAAGGATTTGAAGGTTTTCATCATTGTGCTAATGTATGTGTTTTAGTCAAGGGCTACAAGACTAATTTATGTGATTCTTATATTAATATCAAAATATAAGTTTTCTTGAAACCTATATGTGTTCCACAATTTAGGTGGTCATAATTCATTATTTTTGTCAATTCAAATATTATATTCATTAAATCATCATTATTTTTGAAAATTGAAAGTAAGTCATTCCGTATATTAAAAACACCAAGAAAAATCCACATATGATAAATGCACAAGTTCTTAAACATATAGTAAAATTTAAATTTCCATCATCAATTCAAGGTTCCCTTAGATGGCACAAATTTCAATTACAAGACTTATTAACTATGGTGGGAGAGTTGGAATGTCACATTTCATTTTAACATTGATTGTAGATGATATGACATCATCAAGATGGCATGTATTTAATGATATGGAACACCTTGCTAAATAAATATATAAAATATATCATGGACAAATTGTTTTGTAAAATGTGCAACATTGTTCCATTCCCACATTAAAATGTTTATGCATCAACATGTATTAATTGATAATGGCATCCCAGTAATTTTTTTGAAAAATGTTATTTGTTATGAATTGCAAAATCATGGGTCTATTCATGTTCATTGCATCATATTGTGGGTTAGTGAAAATGACCTACAAAGAATTTTTAAAAAAAAAACTAACTTATTCATGTTGTATTTTATGAAATAACCACCAAATTTATACCTCCAAATGATAGCTTACAAAATAAATTATTTAAAATAGTAATGTGAAACAACTTCATGAATGTCAAAGTTGATGCATGAAAAAAAGATGAGATGAAATTTGCAAATTTGGGTTTCCATATTTAAGTGCAAGCACACTACAATGGTCAAAGATTATCGTCACAAATACTACTTTTTAAAACTACATGTTTTTGAACTTCTACCAAGCTAATATTGAAATAACTTTCTACAAATCATACTTGGAATGAAGTAGTTCAAAACCCAAAGAATAAGATTGTAAAAAAAAAATCCACTTTGAAATTAATATCAAATGATTGAAAAGTATATAAATGAAAAAATTGTAATTGTATCGATATATTGCAAAGTGAAAATATACTTCAAAAACCATTCAAACAATTACCAAACTTGATGAAGTACTCAATCATATATTACATAGGAGTTCATTGTCCCATTTCAATTTTTTATGAAGCATTCCACTCATGTGATTTCACAAAAAACATTTGGATAAGGTTTTTCATTCAAACAAGTGTAAAAATGTGAATATAACATGAAAGTTTTTTGAAAAAAATTATTATTTGAAAGATAACAAGAATTGTGAAGGGGGATTTATGTCAAAAATTCATTTTTAGTGTTTTTCAGAATGCTAAATGAAATTTAAAAAATACGTTCCCAAATTAATACAAAATGTACTAAAAAATGAGTACATTTTCTTGCCTAAAATGTATCACCATAGTGTGATTTTACCCATCTTTCACATATTCAACTTAATTATTCTTTCAATAAAGAAAAAAACAAATGAATATTATAAATCGTTACATGAAGATAAAAATGTTCCATATCATTCAATTATTGTTGTCATGGGGAACACACTTGAATATATTACACATTACATCTTCTTATTGGTCATTTTATCTTTTAAAATATGCAATGAAATGTGAACCACATGGAACATTAAACTTAAATACTAAAAATGTAGAACAATTAGGAATGTAAAATGTGCCAAAAATACAATTACAACTAATATCTAATTTAATTATATCCAAACCAAAATCACAGGTAAAAGCAACACTTACATGTTTACAAATGCTTGTTATACAAAAAAAATGAGCTATAAAATATATAGATTCAAAACCACCATTACTAATACAAAATTAATCTTTAAATAAAAAATTTTAAGCTTTCATCCAATAGATGTTTACACTTTTTGACCAACAATTTTTTAAAGATTTAACATTTGTAGAATATTTTGAAAAATATGGATTTGACCAAAAAGTATCCCTACTTGTCAGCAATTTAGAAAATATAATCTTGGTTTCATAATTTATGAAAATAAAAAACTTGTGAAATTCATAGACTTTCATATGTTTGTGGATGTCAATTAAAAGCGATTAACATTTACATGATATTGTGTTCATAAAAAAACATCAATCTTGGATTTCCTAGGAAAAAATTAGGTGTCAACATGTTACAGACATTGAAAAGCAAGGGAGACACACAAGCTTGGATTTCAAATTGAGTAAAGGTTAATGCCCTATATTTTACTTTTTGAGTGCATGATTGGAAAAAAATCCAAATTGTTGTTTAAAATACATGATGAAAAACTCCATTGATGTTTGTACTTTTTTGGACATTGTAATTTTTGGTAAAGGTGCTTCTTGAAATGGAATTTCAATTTGAAAACTTTTAATGTTCAAAGGTTTTTTTTTAATATATTAATTTTTTTTTCTTGCTATTTGAAGGCATAATGAATATTTCTACTCACGACATACAATTCCAATGTTTAATTTGAGTTCCTTGTGGGTGGGTGCATTCATAGTTGGGTACCACAACAAGAATCATGACACCCTTTTTGTTTTGTCTTGAGTCTTGAAATAAGGATTCAACAAAATGAATGTTCTAAAATGTTAAACAATGAAAGGGGGGTATGTATGTTTAAACTTTCATTGACCAATAAATGTTATAATGAATGATTCAAATTAATTGAACAAATTTTGAATGTCTCATTCAAGTATAAACCCCAAAACAAATGGACGATTACAAGACATGATTTCCAAAAATGGGATACTTTCATTGGGAGTGCCAAAACCCTATTAAAACATCAAATAATGTTCTTTTTTTGCACTCACGTTTCTTATATTTCTTTCCAAACTTTTGGAATGTAATTTCGTAATTATCAAAATTAAATTGATTATTTTTATTAGTGCAACCTTTTTATGAAAAAAATCAAAGATTCTAGCACCAATTCCACAAAATTTGGTGATTGATAATACTACAAATATATGTCATCATATAGAACATAATTTATTTTATTTATGGTTCAAATATGAAAAAGTTTAAATAAATATTACTAGTCTTGTTAAGTCCTTTTTAATAGTCCTGTGTAGTGGGACACAATTTTTGAACCATCTTTTAGAACACTTAAAAAAACATGTTTTGATCATCCAAATCATAAAAAATCACCACCATTTTAATCAAAAAATGTAATAATATAATAAAAAAAGAAATCTACTAAATAGATTATTTCGTAAATGTAATGGGACTCATTCAAAGTAGTGTTTTGAAAGTGATTTTGGAATGAGATATTCCTTTTGTGTACCACAACCTTGAATGGACCCTTGTGGAAATATTTACATAGCTTTAAGTGAGGAAAATTTGGATTTGAACAAAGAACATGGGTTATTTGATTGCCCCATGCAAATTTTATATTTTCTCTAGAAATTGAAAAGGTTATATGTGTGTATTTGCAACACTTGTCAAAACAATCCTTTGATATATTATGACATTTGTTTCACATATTAGTCAATTTTTTTTATAATCAAATTGTAATAATTTCAAGGTATATTTAATTTATAACTCCAAAAGTAAAATATCATCATGTATTTTGATGGTGATTTCCGTTTCAAGATTCAAGATTAACAAATATGTCTACAAAAGTCCACATACCCAAAAAAAATAAAATAAAAATTCAATCTACCTATAGTAACCTACACATTTAGTTTTCCTCTTCTAGAAAAACCTTCAATCATTTTACATCTTGATAGGTAAAAGCATGGTTAGGTGGTTCACATTTGACATTTTGAAGAGTCCACATCTTACATTAGCTACAATTCCTGCATTTAAAATAATTATCAAACTATAAATCCTATAATTATCCACCATGGTTTTGGTCACAATTATTAATAGATCACCTTATAAATATCCCTAAACATGTGATTAGTCAAAAAATTTAGAGAAAAGTTTTAAAATTTCAATGTGAAATGGAATTTCAATTGTAAGAAATGACAAAAATCACGACAATTTTAAATTTTAAATATGAAAAAAAATCATACTAGGCACATTCACAATAAAAGGAGCTAAGGAAGTTGTTGGTAGTGTTCAGAATTGTACTTACATTATTTTGGAAAATCACCATTAATTGTTTTTAATGAATCATTTATTCATAATTTGTAATTGTGTTTTGGTGTTCATGAAATTGGACTCCTATGAATTTGGAGTCATTTCAATATGTTATTAGAGTCTTTTGTTATACAAAAAACACTTGTTGACACCCTATAAGGACTCTAAAATTTGAACGTGTTTTTTGTTACTCAAATTTTCATCAAATGTTCTCAAATTTATTATGGGCTCTAATATACTTCATAAGAAGGGCCACATGTGTTCATATTTTTAAATGCACATGTATTGAATCCTTTTAACAAATGTTGTTGATTTTGATTATGAACACCCTTAATGGTCAGAAAAGTTCAAAATTTGTCATCATGGTTAAAAACAAAATTATACATTTGACTATAATCTAGGTCTTCATGCAAAATATATATGGTTTTTATTATAATATGAGTCATGTTTGCTCTCAGTAATAATATCCAATCCTAAAAATTACATTTAAAATAAATTTTTGATATTTAATAAACCAATACATGTAGGACACGTGTAAAATGTAGTCCTTGGTAAGGACTCCAACCTTGGTTGTTGTGGTTCGTCTTATTGTGTTTTTACCCTATTGGAAAAAAATCAATGCATCTTACAATTAAATTATTCATTTTATGGTGGCCTATTTTTAATTCAAAATCTCATTAGGATTTAGACTCCAGGGTGATGTCGTTGCTTGTGGAGTAAACAAATTTGGTGACCCCCTTAAGATGCCTCCACAACCAAAAAAAACCTTGAATTTTTTGATGTTGCATCAAATCATGGTAAATGTTTTGTTCTACGACAAAATCAAGGTCTACAAGTTCAAATTAAACATTTCTTGGGTTAAATATGTGTAGGGTAACTAACGCCCTCAACCATGGGCAGTATGTAATAAGGGCCCATGTGAGTCAGAGATGAAGTGGGCTGGATTTCAATAATGCTCATGGTCACAGGTATATTACATGACATACAAATCAATGATTTTTTCCGCATTTTTTCTTGTGATCTAGTGGGTGTCCACCAGGTATCACATGAAGAGAGAACAATACAAGGCAGTTCCGAATTTTGGAAATGCCTCCCAGGTTCTTGAGGTTTGCTTTGAAAGTGTTGGTTCACATACATTAAAAGTCTGGGCAGAGGTTTTGATGATCACTAAAAGAAGGTGAAGGTACCAATGTAGGTTCAAAGTTCAAACCTCCTGCTCCTCCACAAGGTAGACGTCCTGCTACAAATGAAATACCTAGTCCTTAGAAGGCCCCTCTTTGGGCCGCATTCCCTGGTTCACTAAGGGTATGTTTCCATGATCTCACATTCACCCATTATTTGGTACTAGAGTAAACCCCTTTTATGATCATGCCCATTTTAGTCCCATTCTGGTTTGTGTCACACAATTTTTAACAACCATTTGTTTCAGTTAGAAACACCATTTTTTAAGTCACTAGCACACTTGTTAGTAGCACAAAATATTTTTAAAGCTTTTTTTTTTTTGTAAATGTGATTATAATGGGGAAATTTAGGGAAAATATTATAATTGTAAATTGTAGTTCTCTTTTACAATGTTAGTGTTGTTTTGTGTTCAAGTTGTGCAAACTAACAACAATGAATCCAGTTGTAAAAAAAAAAAAAAAAAACCACTTTTTATTACAAACAAGCAAAAAATATGCAAACTTGCCAAAAAAGCAGAAAATTTTAATTAAAAAAATCTATTTGACAATATACAAAAGCTACTAGTTAAAGAGTTCATACTCAATGTAAATCATCACATTAAAATAAACAAAAATCATAATTTTCTTGAAGTCTAATAATGCATAATAGAACTTAAAACAACCCATGTAAAAAATTTAAACAATGGGCACCTTTATTCTAGCATTAAAAAACTATTTTGTGAGATTTGTTTTTTTGTTGGCCTATAATCACAATCTTGTCAAGGTTTATATGGAATGTGACTATACACATTTAAATCACAATTCAATAGTGTCACAAAAAAAAGTGGTCACCAAGGGCATGATTATACAGGGGGTTCACTGTACATATCCCACTCAAACAGGTTGGGTTTTCTTTATGTAAAAGCGCGAGCTCAGTTGTGGTCCCATCCCCCAAACCCCAGAACTGGAGATTCCCACCAGACCAGCAAATGTCAGTCATCTTATCTCAAAAACCTGTTGTCCAAGTGCAAAATTATTCAGAAATGCGGTTGGTTTTGCACTTGGAGAACATGGATTATCCTTTGCCAGTACAAGAAGCCTATTAAACCAGGGCTCAAAATTCTTCCATTTTCCTTTGCCACTAGAGAAGCCTATGAAACCAGGGCTAAAAATTCTTCCATTTTCCTTTGCCACTAGAGAAGCCTATGAAACCAGGGCTCAAAATCCACTCCCAAAACTGCCTAGTCATGAGGGTAGCCTAGCTAGGCGAACCTAATGGAAACCCAAGCGAAAGAAAAACATGAAAAAGGGCGGTGCCACAAGGACCAACTCGACCTGTGTGCAGCAGCAAAGCAAAAAATCCAGAGCACCATGAGTAAGCCTAGGTATCAAGCCAGAGAGCCGCCAACAGAAAAAGTAGCCTAATTTTAGCAGCGCCGCCATACTTAGCATAGCGACGAAAGAGAAGAATATTACACATAGCGGTGCGCACACACCTGACAAGCGGTGCTGAGTCACACTCTCTCTGCATCATCACCTACTTGGCACCAACACTCGTTTTTTCAATTTATTATTATTCAATAAATAATTTCAATTTACCTTTCTTCCAGTTATTATTGGCCAGCCGCCCAATTTTACATTTTTCATGATTTTTTTTTTGGGGTTTTTTTTTTTTTTTTTTTTTCCTTTTTTCTTTTTTTTTTTTTATAATGGGGGGGGGGGGGGGGGGGGGAGGAGGAGTGAGTACTAAGGTGCAATAAGAATTCAACATTT
>Ga0116227_10003801_pt1 | contig 33248 bp, 27 predicted proteins | sample S1TSphgellanicum_FD_89693 | JGI IMG/M metagenome (GOLD analysis project Ga0116227, IMG submission 89693) | Host-associated microbial communities from peat moss isolated from Minnesota, USA - S1T2_Fb - Sphagnum magellanicum MG | ecosystem: Host-associated > Plants > Peat moss > Unclassified... | reverse complement strand
TGCTAAAATAAAATTTTATTGCAACTCTTCTATGGTAGATTGGAGAAACTAGATTTTTACCTATTAGCATGGGTATGGGGGGATGAGTCAAAACTTTTTTCATACACCCCTAGCTAGGGGAGGTAAATGCTTAGGAATAAATAAAGGTTATGTAGATCAGCCCATGATAAATGGAGGAGTCTCCATCACATCACGTTTAGATTGGTGTGGGCTAAAGTTTGGTTGAGGAACAAATCAAAGAAAGAAGCCAATTTTATATGGTCGTTGTGACATAAAATGGTGGTTGTGAATACTTAGAGAGCAAAGATTAGGCAACAATTGGAGATTTTTTGCCCCTTTTGTGGTAATGTGGTGGCCGGATTTAAGCTTCACCAATTTTGGGAGTGACATTGGTGCAAAGAACTTAGCACTAGCTATTAATATAATTAATAGACTACATGCCAGACCAAGTAGGAATGAGCCATGGAAGAACCTCTTTGTGAACTAGTGTTTGTTTGGTGATAGGCTTAAACGATTTAGCCTTGTGTGGCACTTGCCAAAAGGTATTGTCTTATAGTCTATATGGATTGAGAGGAATGATTTGGTGTTTAACAAGAAGAGATGGTCTTAGCACTAGGTTGAATCTCTTGTGTGAAGCTGCCTTGTAGTCTATATGGATTGAGAGAGGAATGATTTGGTATTTAACGAGAAGAGATGGTCTTAGCGTCAAGTTGAATCTCGTGTGTGGAGACTATATGGGAGATTGGCTAAAAAAAGAGATGTTATATAGTATTGGCAAGGTGCCAAATAGAGAAGCTACTATATTGTCAAGCTTTGATAAATTGTGGGGGGCTAAAGAGGTTATGTGTCTAAGATTGGATAAGAAAGTCTTCTAGAGCTTCCACTCTCCAAGGTGGCTAGTATTGTCAAGTGAGCTAGTTGGTACCCCAGGGGCCCCTGAGTTGAGGTCCCTTGGTATGACCCAGGTTTGTTCTTGTTGGGCCCTGTCCCCACAGGGACAAGGACTATTGCATTGGATCCAACTTTTTGAAGTTTTATGTTATTAGAATCAGTTTCACATTAGGGGAACTGGTTTCTTTGGGGTATATGTTTAGACTGTTTAGATTGGAGCGGATTTTTTTTGGTGTTCAGAGTGTGGACACAGTAGGTAGATGTACAACATCTTATCTATTGGCAGGGCCGGCGTGTTTGCTATGCCTTGCTCATCTTCTTTCACCTAAAAAAAATTTTAATTCAAAAAAAAAAAGTTTTACTCCTTAAAGGAAAGTTAAGTTTAGATGGGAAAAGCAAGTTTACATATCAAGCTATATCTTTAAGTTCCAAGTTGTTTGAACAAAATTGCTGCAATGGAACAATCATATGGGTCAAACATATGGGTCCATTCCTACAAAAATGACCAGAACTTTGATAAAAGAAAGCTGGGCCAAGGATGGGTGTACCATAGTATGGCTTGTACCAGTCTTTGGAAGGAGCCCCATAGCTGGTAATTGATTGGTGAATAAATCGATCAATGGTTAAATCTATTCCTTGTTTCAGCTCCATGTCTATCATGTTAAAATCAATTTCAGAACTCCAAATGCAGGCCCACAATCCACTAATCTCCTAATAATTTCTTTGCTTTGCAGTGGGAGAAAGGGACTGTAGTGTTCATAACTATCCCTTGTGCAAATGTTGACACTCTAACTGGCTGTCAGGTTGCAAGTTTCAATCCATGACCTTCAACCTCCGTGTCATTGGTGACCTACTAGTTAGCATCCTGGGCTCTCATTGGCCTAATGATATGGTAACCCTTCATAGATTGGATGAAACATTTCAGAACCCCCCTCTGCATGGATGAAAAGGAGGCATCTCAATTCTCCCGAGGGATGGTTATGTCCAGTAACCAATGAGAGGGCGCTGGTTGCCACAAATAGTCTCACCACTTCCACACCTCAACTATTCCCAGTAGCCAGTGCCCTCTCACTGGTTACCTAGCCCTAACCAGTGAGTGCAGGTTCAGATATGATTGGGGTTAGTGCCTGCATTGAAGATAAACCCATCAAATTCTGACATTACAAAAAAGTCCAATCCAAAGAAGTGTAGGAAACTATTCACAATGATCATGATAGAACTTTAGAAGCAGAATCATGAGCTTCTTGTTCTCTCAGCTGGGGAAGTTCATCCATCAGGTGCCATGATACTGGCCTTGTTACCAGCAACACACATTCATTGAGATAGACAAGATTTGATAAGGCAGCACACCTGTGTCTTTGTGACTTACTTGGATGAGAGCATGAGGAGAGTTTGATAAGCATCAAATACCCATTCACCCATGTTGTTAAACCATTGGCCCAAGAGGAAACAAAGTACATGACAGTTTCTGGATGGCTTTCCTTCCATGTTCTTCATGATGGCAGGATAACTGCAGCTTTGCAGATGTTCGAGCAACCACTGGCAGCAAGAATGTAGGAAGTGACATCCATGCATTCCACCATTCACAAGTTTGGGCTCCTCCATTTCAACTCCCAGTTGCATCTTCATCTCATCTCTTGCTTCAGTGAATAACCACAGGACACCCTGTAGCAGGAGCTGAAAAAATCCTCAGGGATTTCTGAGTCACCCAAAGCCTTCTTCTACAAGAAAATCTGAGGAAAGAAGGAACTTTTTGCAGAGGATTGAGTATTGGGTAAGAAACTACAATAGCTTCTTGTGGAGAACTGGAGGGAATGAGATTCCTGCCCTCATGGCCACGCTCAAAATACCACAAGTTTCTTCCCCCACAGCATCGGTAACTGGGCTTGAATGCATTCTCACAACATCCATTACTGTTTTGGGAAATCTTTGGACTGGTGTATGTGAGGCTTCTATTATTCTCTGGGCCTTTCCTTGCCCACGTATGTCTAGAGCACTTGGCTTCCACTTGAAGCTAGGCCCAATCTCTTCCATGTCAATTTCTTCTCCTAAGCAGTTTATCTGACAGCTCTGATCTCCTCTCACACTAGTGTCTGCAAGCTCATACTCTGCAACGCCTGTACTCGCTGCTACATCTGTCCCATTTCTGAGGTTCTTTATCATAACTGTCTCAGCCCCTACCAATTGGTTATGGGGACATGATTCCTCATGTTGTTCACTTTGCTTGTCTACTCCACTTGCTGGCTCCTGAGTCCCTTGAATGCTCAAATTCCATTTGCAGATTGATTTCCTTGATCATTCCAACTACCTCATGTCTGAGGGTAGGCTGTATAACTCCTCTTTCATCATGTGGTACTTGACTCACAGGTGCAAGTATGGTCCCTTCACTAATCCCCACTCTTGTAACAGCAGCAAGATCTTTGGAAAGAACAACTGCTGGCAATTCTTCACTGACCATAACAGGTGGGGACTGTATAGCTTGAGCAGTTGTTGCTGGAGAGAGTTGCACAGATATTTCAGCAATTGGAATGAGAGGTTCAAGTGGAGGTGTACCATCAGAGCATGTCTGTGTTTGTGTATGTGTTTCCATAGGAAGCTGAGTGAGGGGCTGCATGCTCAAGAAGTTTGCAGATGCCTGCATATGGAGGACTCTCTGGTGGCTTGTCTGACATGAGTGTGTAGGAGACTGAGAGCGATCACTTTCAAATGCTGCAACATAGCTGTCATCACTGTTCACCCTGTCATCTCCATCTTGTACTTCCTCCTCCAATGCTAGTGGGATTGGAGGCGATGCCCATTCCACTGGATCTTGGGTGAACCCGATATTACATTTGGTGTCATCAGAATCCTCAGAGTCTGACGTGAGTAGGGCTCCTGGCAGCCCAGTGGGCACTACATGAGAAAAGTTCAGGAAGGGCTGGCTTGGTGTCTCATCCAGTGTGCATCGCTTGCTTGCTCTATGCTCCCATCCCTCACAGAGATTGAGGACCTCCTCCTGAGAATCTGACACATAGCAGTGCTTCTCTAAGGCAAGGGTAGTAGCAGAGACAGGCATTGTGCTCCACCATATGTGTTAACCCTCACCAGATAGTTAAGAAACTCCAAACATGCCCTGAAGCTTCATAGCTCTTTCTGCTGCACCAACCATCCCGGGTCTCAGAAGTCTGATTAAAATCAGATCATATAGCCAGCATCTGATCCTCCAAGCATCTGAGAAAACATAGGCTCGCAGGATCTGTGCCATAGATAAATTTGTAACAAGTCGGTGAGAGATAATACAGAGCACAATTCTCCTTATCAATTGCTATGGAAGCTAATCCCCATAGACTCACTGCCATCTTCAACCGGGCAGAAAGAAGTTATCATGCACTTGGGAAATACCCCTAAAAAGGAAATGCAGTGCCAAATGTGCTTCAACCCTTCTTAAACAATTCTCCTTATCAATTGCAGATGCTTTGCAAGCCGATCCCCATAGACCCACTGCCATCTTCAACCGAGAAGAAAGAAGTTATCATGCACTTGGGAAAAACCCCTAAAAAGGAAATGCATTGCCAACTGTGCTTCAACCCTTCTTAAACAATTCTTCTTATCAATTGCAGATGCTTTGCAAGCCGATCCCCATAGACCCACTGCCATCTTCAACCGAGCAGAAAGAAGTTATCATGCACTTGGGAAAAACCCCTAAAAAGGAAATGCATTGCCAACTGTGTTTCAACCCTTCTTAAAAAATTCTTCTTATCAATTGCAGATGCTTTGCAAGCCGATCCCCATAGACCCACTGCTATCTTCAACCTAGCAGAAAGAAGTTATCATGCACCTGGAAAAAACCCTAAAAAGGAACTGCAGTGTACCAAATGTGCTTCATAAAACCCTTCTTAAAACCCTAAAGTGCAATTGCAGTGCCAAATTTGCTTCAACCCTTTCTTAAAACCCACAATAAAAAAGCTAGTGACAAATCATCAAGAGCATGAGAAGGTATACTCACTCACAATATGACTGACTGCCCAGAAGAGATTTCCAATTACCACGCCAATCAGTCCATCAGAAGAAGCATTACGGTAGCGCAAACTTGCAAGAAAAAAAGTTGGGATCCTTCAGTGAAAACTGCAGTAGTGTGCGTCCACAGGGGGATCCTGGTTTCACATACCCTTTCAATAATGTCTTGATACCTAACATGAGATCTTCTTCGTTTTGTAGCTAGTAATCCGCTTTCCTGCCATCTCTACACCATGAAAAAATCAGAGAGACTCATCAAACCTTCTTGCAAAAACACTGAACAAGGTCTTCTTCTTGGGTCTACCTGACCTAACCGCTGCGCAAAATCCACATGCCCGTTGTACAAAATCAACATGCCCGTTGTGCAAAATCCACATGCCCAGTGTGCAAAATCATGAAAACCATTACGTTATGGAAGTTGAAAGCCTATTCTTTTTCTGGCGAAATTTCGCCAAAAAGAGAAATTAAAAATTCGAAATTCGAAAATGAGGTGATTTTCGACGGTTTCAGTCGCCAGAAGTGAGGGAAACATTTACTAAAAGTCGCCAGATTTCTATACTTATTTTTCAGTGATGTAGCCATAAATATACAAGGTTGATTAAAGATTTGTGCTTTATATCTGGTTTATAGCCAAATTTGGCTAAATGTTCGTAGGGAAGATTGCCATTTTTTCTTCATCTTCCTATGGATGATCGTCTTTTGGGCTACAATAAAATAATTCCTTAGAAAAAAACTGCCGGGTACAGGAGGCCATTGTGCCCGTTTCTCTGCCCTTTCAAAAATATTGGCGAGTCCGGTAGAGACCATCATGCCCGTTTCGTTACCCGTTTGGAAATTTCTGCGAGCCCGGTAGCCCAAATTCCTCATGGGCAGCACCTAACCGGGCACAATGACCTGCCCGGCACGTTTCCATGATACGAAGAGCGACGTGCTCTCGTTCGACGTGCGTCGACGCACTCTCTGCACACCACTTTTGCACCAAATTTCCTCGCAACAATTTGTTTTTTTTTTTGCAGCTGTTGTTGTAGTTAACTGCACTCTCTTCTTCTGGGCTTCTTTGTATGTCTTTAGGATCCACAAAAACACTACGCCGTTGGCAATCGGGGAAGAACAGGAAGGTAGAAAGCTGGCGGAACAGGGAGCAAGCGAAGAGGAGATGAGGAACGTGGTCACTGAGGTACTTATCACCATTTCCATACATTGATCTTGTTGATAGATAGGGGAAAGAAAGAAAAAAAAGGCAATTTTGGAGTCTTTTCTGTGCGCCCCGTTTTGTTGTTGTTGTTTTCTCTTTTTGGCCACGATTTTTCTCCCTATTTTGTAGTGGATTCAAGGATTAGGGTTGAATCTTTCTGTCAATTTATTGGTGACGAAAATCTGGCAATCTTTCTTGCAGTAAAGCCTCTGTACAGTAACAATGTCAAGCAATGAGATTGTTAGAGTGTACAGAGGTTTGTGTGCCTGCCTATAGACTAGGGCTCTTTGTGCTTGGTAATCATGTCAAGCAAATGAGATTGTCATCAGAGTACAGAGAGCTGTCAATTAGGTTTCACACATATGAATTGGGAAACTCATTGGTGGACATGGATGGCAGGCAAGTTTGAGCACCCAAGCCAGCCAGTGGTGGGCTGCTGTTCCCAGTGTCACTGCATTGATTGTCTTTTTGTGCTCTGCTGTATATGCTGTCAGCCTTGTGTTTGGATATGATTCATTTGACCAAGTCTGCCTCTCACCATCCAAACTGGTTGAGCACTTTCAAGGTATGCATATTGCTGGTTTTGTGACTGTAAGTATGTTGTTCTTCTTTGAAAATAGAGAATAACAAATCAGCAGCTGTTCATTTCTGATTTAAAGTTGAACCCAAGATACAAGCTAATTTGTTGCACTGAATAATTCGGAGGAAGTTTTGCAGTTTACAGGCCATATTCGTCAGTGGTGTTCCATGGATCAATCTTGCATTTGGTGTTCAACATGCTAGCTCTGGTTCCAATTGGGAGTGGCCTGGAGCGCCTCCTTGGCTCAGTTCGCTACTTACATGTCCTCTTTCTTTTGACAACTAGCAACGCCCTCATCCAGGTGGCTATTGCATGCATAGCAGCTTACAATCCCATACATTGGTACCGTGATCTTTTGATGGAGTGTAGCATTGGGTTCTCAGGTGTAATTTTTGCAATGATCGTCATAGAGACGAGCCTAAGTACTGCTCAAACTCGCAGGTACATCATTCTTGACACCATGCATTTTTTTACTTATACCTCACTGTTCCAGAGTTTCCAGATTAAGGACTTGTCATGCTACAGGATTAGACCTTGGACTAAGTGGGAGATCACTGTGTGGCTTGTGCAGCATTTTTGGATTCTTCACAGTCAACGCGAAGTGGTACTTACCTCTTTTGCTCACTGGAGTTGAAGGCAATCTTTGCATAAGGCTGAACAAAATCATTGTGCTTGTTTGGGTCTATGCTTGGATCATTATTTAAGGTCATCAGGTGCATACTTTCTGTCACTTTTATAATTGGTCAGCAGCCTTGTTCTTTGGGGCTCTGGAGATTGACCTATGGTAGGCTGGAATGTGGTGCGCAGGTATCCATGGGTGCTCCTTGTATTATTTCAGCTGCTGATGCCAAGGGTGTCTTTGCTTGGACACCTTAGTGGAATTTTATCAGGCTTTGCTTGTCAGTTCCCATATCCATGTTTTTGCAACCACATTTTTGCTCCCATACCACCATAAACAAATTTTTGTGCCTGAGAAATTAGATCTTAGAAGGGTGCTATCAAACCCAAGATCATTTTTTTCTACAGTTGTAGATTATGGCAAAGAGGGTGTTGTAACTAGATCCTTGCTTTACTAGCCAATGTAGAGATTCTTCATGATGTTACTCAGTTTTTCTTATGTATGAACTGCAACTCTAAGTGGGATCATACTTCAAAGATCCAATCAAGAGTTTGAGGTGAAAAAGAGTAGGCTGAAAGACAACAGCATCTAGATGATGGTGGGTCAATACAGCTGTTCATTTTTCTCATCCAAATTCCCAATACATCTCCAGCTGAGGTTCATCATGCTTACAGAGGTCCTTTGGTGGCAGATACATATGGTCTCTTCCATTGGTTGTTGCTCAGTCCAGAGAACTACTCAGCTATTGAAGGATCACATATCCTGGTACATCCTCTCACATTATCCTTGTCAGATTCTTGGGTTTTTACGATGTCTTCCAGGGTTGGTGGGACATGGTTCTCCATAGCTCACCCTTGGATATGTACTGCATTGAACCTTAGATCTTTGGTGATCAGCCATTCTATGAGTTGACATACTTCAGGTTGACAAACCATGTTGGGAATTTTGACTATTGACTTCCATATAAGCAATTCTCTTGGCTGACAAGGAATTTTGCAAATTCAATGCAGGCACGAGTTGTGAGGAGAACTGGGTTCATTGTTGGAGGCAGTTCTGGTGGTTATGCTTCTTTATCTCTACCTTCCTTTTCACCTCCCAGGTAACTGCTGCTTGTTGTCCGTAGCAGTGGTTATCAGGCATGTTAGTATTACAACATGGTAGTAACATGTAATTTATATCTAAGTAGCAGCTTTAAAATGTATTCACCAAAGGAAAAATACCCATATGTAAAGTGAAGAGAAGACAAGAGAAGACGAGAGAAAAATGAAGGAAAATTTCAAGAATAGAAGTTTTTCATTTGTTACATCAAATTCTGTGGTTAACATTGGAATGCCTTCATTATTGACCTAGGTTTCTTCTCCTTTTTCTTTCACATTTCCTCCAAAGCTGAGTGACCCAAAAGAGTTTTCCTGTTCATATCTTCTTCTTCTTCTGTCCCAGCATCATGATGAACATCAACCCTCCATATGTAGTTCAGCTAGAGGTCCTATTGTGCCTCATTGGCTGTTCTGCACATTTGAGACATCAATATGATCAGAGTTGACCTGTATGCTTTGTTTACCAGAGACATGCCTTTGACACATAGGAAACACAATGATAAGAAGAGGATATAGATCAAATGTGAATATGAGAATTTGGAAATATAGATAGCATGTGAAGAAAAGAGATGAGTTAAGATGTGTAGAGGAGAAGAAAACAAAAGAAACAAGCCCTATTTGGGAGAGCTGCCTAAAAAGGACCTATTTGTGGGGGGAAAGAATTGAATCTATTTGGGAAAAGAACTACATATGGTTTGTAACATACCATAGACTCAGTATGGTGCTGGAATGGTAGTATAATTAGTAATGACATTATGATACTACAACACTGGTCCATAGGATATGCAGATCTTCAATCTTAGTGGTAGGGATATGCGATTACTATTCAGAAGCATCCTTGTTGAGTTGGAGTTTTAGCTGAAGTCCACCTCCCTGAAAAGTTCTGCTAGTCAAACTTGATGTCCTCAGCAGTTTTACATGGGGTTTCCTAACAGGGAAATGTAAGTACAGGGAGAACTGATCAAACATCAGGTACATATGGATAGTCTGGTTATGCTCTTATTCTCTGGTGTTGTGTTACTGTGACTTATTGGTGGGCTGCACTTTGGTTGCAATATGCAGCAGTGCTGGGCCAGCAATTGGCAGGGCAATGAACAGATTACGATCTTGGATGCCACAAGCAAGGTCGCAACCACAAGTAGATGAGGTTGGTGTCAACTTAATCTCCTCATTTAGAGTAATCTGCTGGCACCTTGTAATTTTTACCCTCCAATGTGGAGCAATCTGAAATGGGCTGCACAGGAATTCCAAACCTTATATTTGGATTGCAAAATTTTTGAAGGGCAACTTACATAAAATGTTTAGGTCAGGCTCTAGGAAATCTAAGTCATTGTTTGGGTTTTAACCAATGAATAAGTGGAACCTGTCACAAATTAGTTGTTTGATTTATGTTTCCGACTGCGTTCCATTGTCCCATTTTTTTGAAGTGGATGGGTGAAGCCATACACATTCTGTTGTCTTGAAGTACTTTTTACATTGGAAAGCTTCTCCACAAAAATTTACACATTCTCAAACCAGTTTCATCCACCTGGTAATCATGACCAAACGTCTTGCATACAGAGTTTCAGGGAGGTAAACAGTACTGGGTCATCATGGATGACCCAGTACTGGCTAATCAGTATTTTGTCAAGTCTTTGCAGATAGTAGTCTGCAAGCTGTTTTGTGAGCTATATAGGATGAAGAAAAATCTGGACTCAGAACCTGGAACAGTTCTTGTGCTGTGTACCAAGTGTTCTAATGATGTGAATTACAGTCTGGCAAAAGGGTCAGGAGAGGACCATTCTATTCAAATAGTAGTGCCTAATTATGTAGAAGATCCCATGCTGATTGCTGATTGCTGATTTTTCTTGACATGTATCACTAATGACCAGTTGTAGCAACAGAAATTTCCAGGACGAGGTCATGTTCTAGGGAGTTCCGCTGGCACCCTGCCACCAACCAGAGGAGCTACTTCTAAAGCAGGAAACCAGCGAGCTAAGCCCACTGAGGCACAGAGTGACCTGCAAACAAGTCTTCTAGATGAGAGCCATCTGAGCATAGCACAAGAGCAAAGTATCCTTGGGACAACATCATCTCCAATCAGGCAAGATATATGCCAAGTCCATGCTATGACAGCAAATGGTCATGAATTGATTTGAGTGCTTGCTTTTGAATCTATAGTTGGTAATACACAATAAATGATTCTTTGCTCCATGATGTGTCCATGTGGCATATAAACTCTTGACAGTGCATATCTGCTGATTTGACCACCAAGAAGTAGATGCAACACCAAACAAACTGCTTTCACTGATTAGCTTGACACGAGGATGTCCTTGGGTGTATTGCAGGACTGGGTCTTTGGGAAAATAGGACACATCCAACATCAGTGGGCCTTGCAAGGTGACAAGATTCACATAATGCAGCTTCACCATTACAGCCACCTATTGGTTGTTTTGTACTGTTTTTGCAGCACAAAGTAGACCTATGGAAAGCTTTAATTGCTTCCAAATATTGCTAGGTGGGAGGTGGAAGTCTTGCAGGGCTCATGAGGTGATCCTATGCCTGCTACATGTTTTGGCCCCAGTGAAGCTGTTTTCCATGGTCTTGAAAACTAAAACCATCAGGACCTTAAAAGTCTCAAGAACAGGTCAATTTGAAGGCCAATGGGACTTCTTAACTCATCAAACCACCAAATTCATAGCCTGGAGAGAGCAGTGTTACATAAGCAGGACCATTGGCCCTGAAACACCTTTGTGACCCAGGTATGTTCAGAAGATACCCCGCACTCTTAGAGCTTCTCCTTGATGGTGCATCGGAACAAAAACTACAAAGTACTCTGTGTAGATTTTCAATGGTTCCAAAATGAGAACAAAATATCTCATTTCTCAAATCTCTAACTTACAAGTTGGAAAAAAATAAAGTTTTGTAAGATGAACTTCACCATCTATTTCTTGTTGCTAGTCATGCATTTGTGGATACAATGCTTGAATTGATTGTCTGGCATTCACAGTATGGAACAGGTAGGATCAAAGCTGCTCGCTAGAATTAGGGGATGCACACCTCACAAATTTGTGAAAACTTTTGTCATAATATGTTTGCTTGCATGCATTTTTTTTTCATGCTACTATTAGTTTTAGATGGTTTGTTAAGGTCTCAAACAGGAGTTGCATCATACACAATATGGGTACCTCATGTTGCACGAGAAGCCTCCTCTGGGCTTTGCTCCACATGCTCTAGGATCTTGGTACTTGGGATTTGCTCCACCTACTTTAGGATCTTGTAACCTTTTAATCCCCCAAGAAGTGATGTTTGTTAAGGGTGGGGTTGCATCAGACTGCACCTTCACCTGTCTAAATTCAGGGAAGTTAAACAGTCATCATGTAACAGCCCCAAAAACAGTATTTGGGCAACATTGGCATTTGCTTCAAGAAAGCCCATGCAATTAACACCACAGTAAGGCTTCATGACATTGAGATGAAGAAGGCAAAGGTAGAGAAAGGCATTTGTTGAGATTCTCTTGACCTAACTCACCATTGCCAAATCTAGTATCACCTAGCACATAACCTAAATACCCTTGAGAAGAACAATTCATCCATTGGCAACACATGAAAAAAAAACAAATGTAAAAGCAAGCGCATGGGAGTAGATTGAAGAAAACCCAAGGTCAAAGTTGTGCAAATGTAAAGATTAAGAGCACACAAGAACAAGGAATAGGGCAAGCATAAGGTTATGGATGTTAGGGTTGAAATATTTGATGAATCACTTGTCAAGCTAATTTAATTGTTTGGTTGGCAGAATTTCACCCTCCAATGTGCCAAAAATAGAACCTTGCCTCTAAACTACCTCCAACAATTCTATGCAGATACATCTTGAAGAAAAAGACAGATCTAAGACATTTCCAGTCTAAAGTAGTGTCACCATGGATATCCCATACAAATTCCTCTGAATCCTGTATGAGAGCCCAGCAATCACACACCAAAGGCACCAAAATCAGTAGCAATTTTTTAGTCAATCCACCATCAAAAGAGAACCCACAGCAATCACACACCAAAGACACCAAAATCAGTAGCGGTTATTGAGTCTATCCACCATCAAAGGAAAACCGAAGCACAAGTGCCCTGCCTTCTTCATGCTCCTTTTCAGGTCTCTGAAGAAACTTAGCATGATTGTGAAAAAAAATTGAGCAGAAACAATCTGCAAATCTAGTACATGGAACATATGTAGAGGAAACAAAAATTGGATTTCTGGAAAGGAATTCAGCTTCTGATGACCCACAATTCCATTTGATACAGAGGGTTAGAAGAGGGAAGTTTCAGAGGGAAATATGAACTGCAAACTCTATGGTGAAAACTGAGCTATATACAAGTAACTTGTTTGGAACATATTTGCAAAGAACACACCTGTGCTCAAATCAAAGACATCAACAATTTGTGGCAACCCTAGAGAAATATTTTCCTCCTGAAAACCAGAAATGCAAAAAAAGAGAGCTCCATTTGCAGCAAAAAAACTGGGAATGCTCATTGTCTTCGACATAGAGTGGTCATGGCAGTCACAAGATCGACAAGACAAAAATTAAGATAAAAGGATTGTAGCAGTTGCAGACAAGAAAAATGGGCACAGGCAAGCTGGAAATGTGTGTTTCCCTCTCTCACTCTCACTCTCACTCTCTTGTGCATCAAGAAACTGATCAGAATGGAAAGATCCTAAGAGTCTTATACTTGATCAGTCCACTCGTTACAAATCCCAGTGCACTGGTCGCTACTACTGGTAACATCAAGGCAAGAACCCTCAATGGAAGTCGCATGATGTAGCGCGCACCTCCGCGGCCACCAGTTGCAACCCTAAATCCCCACCGTAACCAGTTGCAACTGTTTTTCTTTCATGATTCCTAGTAGCCACCACCGGAATCGGCCTTGATTGCTGGAAAATGGAGAGAGAGAGAGAGAGAGAGAGCGCAAAGAAGTCACGAGTGTTCATTGCCATCACTTCATCTTGGCCTCGGTGAAGAGCACATGGCGCTTGACCACTGGGTCGTATTTGCGGAACTCCAGTTTGGTAGGAAACTTTCGGGGATTCTTGGACTTGACATAGAAGAATCCCGTTCCTGCTGCTGATACTAATCGCACCAGAATCGATCCTCCCTTCGCCTTCGCCATCTCTCCGAACTCTCGTCTCTACGTCTTGCTCTTGGCTTTCCTCCCTCACACCTACAAGCGCACATCCATTCCTCTTCTTCCCTCTGCCCTTTGTGCTCTGCCAAAACCCTAGCGGCAGCAGGAAACCCTAGGGGCAGGAGGAGGAAACCCTAGGGGTCCCAGCACTAACTCTTACCCAATTTTGCCAAAACGCGAAGGCGTGCTCTTTGAGCTCTGGCAAAACCCTAATAGCAGCAGCAGGAAACCCTAGGGGCCGTAGCCCTATCTCCCGACCACTTTTGCCAAAAATCGAGGGCAGGCCGAGAAATTTCTGGTGCTTCCTGCCCATTTCTGCCCAAAACGACCCACACCACGCCCAGAAAAAAAAAACACAGCAGCACCTTGTAAGTCATCCAATAGATTGGAGATGAAACAGGGATTAGAGGGTCAAACTACGGCCCAAAGACAGGGTGATATTACAGATACCTCTAATGGGTACTTTAGTCAGCATTTTTTCTCCGTGTGAAATTTTGCACAGTTATGAAAACTTTGAAAATTTTTGTCTCAAGTTCTATGATTTTTTGACATTAAGAGGAAAAAAATTCGAAATTTTTTCAAAGAAATCTTTAAAATTGATAGACTTCTATCCATGGTTCAAATAGGTAGCTAAAAATATATAAGGATATAATTTTTTGTCCTTTCATATTTAGTTTATATCCAATTTTTTCGAAATCAGCTTATGGGATTATCACCAACTCAATTCAAAGTTTTTTGTTGGCAAATTTCTTTTCAGAAAATGGGGAACCAAAAAAAAACCAAAACAAGTGTGATTTTTATGGATTTTCCCCCCATTTTTCTGAATAAAATAATTAAATTAGTCACATCTAAACCTAGGCATTTCCTAGGTCGTGTGACTTGTAGTAGCACTTTGTAGAAAAATCCTATAGCCCATTTATGATAATTGCCATTTAATGCTAATTCATGCTAAGGATCTTTGCTAGTGGGCTTAATTGAGGAATTTGAAAAATAACACCCACTTTAACTACATCACAAAATTGAAAAAACAAACACTAACCATAGTACCTTAACAACTTTAACATTGATTATGTTATGTGTAAAAATGTTGAAATTTTTAACAAAAACATCAAATAACATTTTTTTGTGAAGGAATTATATATTATTCTTCTATTTTTTAATTGGACCTTTGTACAGTAATGCATAGACATTATTTTGGGGAAGAATAATGACCATGTGAGATTACATGTTAGATGGAGGTCTATTTTTCCTTTCTGTTTGAAGTTGTTTGTTTAACTATACATGATAATTAAGTAGTTTTTTTAAATTATAACACAACACTTGTGTGAATTGTCTTCATATCATGTATAACAAAAACATTATTTATATTAAAGGTCACTCAACACATGTAGATAACATCAATGGTGCTACCAACATTAGCAAACTTTATTTCTACTTGCACACACATCATGATTAAATAGCAAACATGGCATGCTTACATGGTAATAAATAAATAATGTTGTCATTAGTGATATTTTGGTTACAAAAAATAGTGATACATTAATACAAAAATTCAAAATGTGAAGGTTCCCTCTTTTATTCATGAGAATAAGTTACCAACTTAAGACATAAGCACATAAGTACCAATCCTTAAAAAGCCCTTAACCATTTGCCTTGTACAAACTTTAAACATGTTGTTAATTTTTTGAAAAGTTTTGTTTTTTTCATTTGTTGCATGACAACGTGCATTGCTTTTGAGTTTCTCAATCTACCACACAAATTTTACAACATGTTCCTACATTTGGGTGCAGTTATATTAACATGTACCAAAAGTAATCATAACCACTATTTAATTTTTGAACTTTGGATTTTAAGAAAAAAATAAATATAAATATAATAATTTTTTATAAAATATTATTGCGAATATATTATGTACATATCATAAAAATTTGTAATCAATCTAATGGGTGAAAATGTGAATAAAGACTTTTAATCTCTTGTAACCATTATTTAAAAATTGCATAAATGTAATTTAAAAGTAATTTTGACACTAAAAACACAATTTGAAAATATTTTTTAATGACATATTTTGGGATTTAAAAAATATACACATTAACATAATAATATTTATAAAACTCTTAAAACTTTTAATGTTTTTTTGAAAGATGAATTAAAAAAGTTTTAAGAATATTTTAAGAATAAAGCAATGGTCTAAGGGGGCATGTGTGACTCCTAATAGCATGGTTGGACCCATTTCTTTTCTTATGACATGATTCAACTTACACACCATTCTTATCTTTTTGTAATAACAAAACATAACATGAAATGTTTTTAGTTTATGCAATGATCAATTTGATACCTACAAGGAACAATTCAATGTCAATAAATGTAAGGAACAATTAGATGTTTGTTGAGATAGTAATGAATCGTCTTATCACTATTGATTTCTAATATAGTTGATTTTTCTCAACTATTCTTCCAGTTGGTTTCTAACAACTATTATTTTTATTCATTTTTCTCACCTACTTCCACATGTTTGTAGATTAGACCAATTGACCTCTCCTTGAACTTTCAGCACATGTATTAAATAACATGGTTGTATATATGCCTACTTTGTTTTCTACAATGACATTTTTTTCCTATTGCAAACCAATCCAATGACTATTAATAGGGTATTTACAAGTTGTAAGTTAGTTGATCAAATAGTTTGTTGTTCAACAATGTGTATTGCTATAGAGTTGAAGTCTTCTAGATGAAGCCCCTTCTAACACAACAAGTTATGGGCCCACCTAAGCACAATAGGCATCAATTGTAATGAAATTTGCAAGTGATGATTTCCATCTCTAGAAGTTCAAAATGTAAATGTTATTAGAAGACAAGGAATTTTGGAATGTTGTGTCGGGGGCAAAGGTTAGACTAGAGAGAGATTTTGCAGATTAGGAAAAGACAAATAAAAAAGGCTAGGACCTTTATTATCATGGGGTTGCATGATTCTTTGCTTCAAAAGGTCATTGGTGATAAAACGATTAAAGAAACATGGGATTATTTGTTGAAAATGTATGAGACTAAAGTCTAGCAAACAACTTGCTTTTGCAACATTAGTTATTTGTTTACGAAATGAATGTTCCTCATAGTATGCTAGAACACATTAACAAAGTGAAGTCAATGGCGTAACAACTTGAAGCAATATAAGCAAAGGTTGAGAAAAATGATTTTGTGATGGTGTTGTTGTGTAATTTACATGAATCTTATAATAATTTGATTATAACACAAGAATCATGAACATATCATGATTTAAACATTGAGTTTGTGCCAACAAAACTTCTCCGTGAAGAGTTGAAAAAGAAGGATGTTGTAGATTCAAATGAAGATGGGTCAACTTTTATTGAGCACACATCTAAAACAATGCTTCACAACTCATCAATTGACTAGAAGTTAAGAAAGACATTAAGAAACATTAAGAAAGACAAAAAGAAAGACTCGTGCAAGAAGTCGAACATTGGGTATAATGGTCTTTTGCATGGAATGTTATAGTTTGAATAATTTGTATAACCTTATATCTCAAATTCTATAGCTTTTCCAATGAGTTTTATGTTTGAATCCACTTCAAGGATATGGTGTTGAATTAGACCTCAATTGGAATGATCTTCAAGACAATTGCCAAGTTATAAAATTCGCTCATGGAAATTGATCTCTTGAGAAAGTGTGAGCTAAGATGGGAGCCAACTTAAAGAGCATTGTAATTCCAGATGGTTAAACACAACAAAGAGTGTCCTGAATCTTGCCCTTAGCTATGTGAATCGGAAACTTATTTGAAATGGGGGTGCCATTTTCCTTGAGGCAAAGGACCTTCCTTCCTAGTTCTTGAGTTGTTGCACACTTAATTTTGTATTCCCATATCCAGTTCCAACACATGGGTAGGGCCTGTTCCACCACATGGGTAGGTCCTGTTCCACGTGGAATGTGGAAAGCCCATTCCGGCAAGTTTTGTTCCATTTATGGTGGTGATGGGGTCTACTAGGATCTGTTCCAGAAAATAATCGGCATCTCCCTTATTGATTTGCAGTACTAGCATTGATTCATAGTATTTTAATTAACTTGATGATTCCCAAATGGAACTGGCAGACTACCATGGATTCCAGTTTGGAAAAAACACCACCAAAGTACAAGAATAAGACCCCAAAAATATAAACCCATGGTCTAAAAGACCAATTGGTCAGTTCAGACCAAAAATTAGGAATTACCCAATTAACAAACCTGGCTCTAGATGGAACATGCACCGTTGGATTCTGAATTGGAGACTTGATCTTGATTCAAAACAACAATGCCAAGCTTTTTCCTTGAAACCTGAATTCAATCCAACGGTTGGATGCTAAGAAAAAGGCCATTTTGTGTTGCCCAATACAAGTACATGATGGATTTCCATATGGTCTTTTCTGCATCTTTTCAGTTCCCTCTTACAAGGCACAAAAGGACCCCTCTTCTGGGGTCTACCTGACCTAACCATTGATCAAATTTCACATACCCAGTTTGCAAATTCCACCATTCCCATTCATCCAGTTTGGATGGACTTACTACTTTTGTATTTTGGACTGTGCTGGGTACATGCCATTGTGCCTGCTTTGCTGCCCAGTTGGCTTGTCCAAAATTCCTCAATGAAATAGGGCTATTTCTGCATTGCGTTGAGGAATTTGGGCGAGCCAAAATTTTCGATTGGGCAGTGCATGGGCAGAATGGTCTGTACCTGGCTCCATCCTAAATACAAAAGTAGTTGAACTATTCAAAATGGATGAGTGGTTTGGGTGCAGTGGATGAATAGTTGGGATTAGGTACCTTAAAAGACACTCCTTTCACAAAGCTCAGCTCATTGCGGGTTGTACCTAATCACTTGGTGACGTGCCGGTTCCATGCCAAGGGCCATTTCATTGAGGAATTTGGGCAAGAAAAAAATTCCTAATGGGCAGTGAAACGGGCACAGTGACCTATACCCGGGTCGGTCCTTTATACAAAAGTAATGGATCCATTCAAAATGGATGAATGGTTTGGGTACAGTGGATGAATGATTGGAGTTAAGTACCTTAAAAGACACTCCTGTACCTAATCACCTGGTGACGTGCCGAGAGTCGGCCGCAAAAGGATTGCCGCGCACATGCACGCGGGAGAGCGCCCCGCGACGCCGGCCATACCACTCCCTGCCTCCTTTTCCGCCCACACATTTCCCCCTTTCCTTGTCGAAGCGGAGGAGAAGGAGGAGCTCTCCTTATTTCTTCACAAAGTTGAGCTTCAGTTCATCTTCTGGGAGAAACTTGCTCTTTACGCTTACTCGCTCGGGTGGGAAATAGAAAGGGTTTCTATTTGTAGCCAAAGATCGACATAGATAGACACACAAATCCTCTGAAGCACACAAACAGATACACTGAAAGATACACAGAGAGACACAGAGAGACACAGAGAGGTTTGTGTGTGTTTGTGTGTTTGTGTGCATACGGGACAGGAAGGATGCGGGGAGACAGAGAGGTTCGTTACGGGGGTGGTGGAGGCCGCTACGAAGAGCGGGAGCGTGACCGGGGAGGCCCGACTCGGCTCTACGTTGGTAGGTTGACCAGCCGTATACGCAGCCGCGATCTGGAGGATCTCTTCACGAAGTATGGCCGGTAAGGCCGTCTTCATTCTCTGCATTTTTCTCCGTTTTTGTGGCATATGGACGCTCATGTCGTCTGTTGAGGGTTAGGAAGTTACGTCCGTCTGTCATTCTCTGCGTTTTTGTGGCGTATGGACGCTCATGCCGTCTGTTGAGGGTTAGGAAGTTATGGCGGTTTCAGAATCTTAGAGTGTGTTAGGGCAATAAGGTAAGGAGAAGTTGTGTTTTATGTGTTGGCCTGAGGAGACATCATCTTCTCATGCCTGTATCACTGATCTGCACTAACCGATATGCACTAACAACCATTGAAACGGTCGTCTTTGGATGAGGATGATGTTGATGAGAAGGATATTGTCGAAATATCTGCCTAATGACGTGCAGTGCAGCTATCTTGCTGCTATATATGATGAGCATACTGGAACCGAGTCAATAGGGTTCCATCTGGGGTATGTGTAGCTCCTGTCTTTCCTTTGGCAGGGATTTCCAGTGTTCGGAAATGGGTTTTTTTCGTTGATTTTTTCACACTGTGATATGCTGCTACTATTTAGTGGTCATGTCCAAAAGCCTTGAAGCCATGCCTGACAAAGTCAGGTAGTTGCATTTAACTCAAGGGTTGCATTTCCAGCGTTGGTCCATTTACCTCTCTGCCTTTCTCTTTTGATGTTGTATGACAGCAGAATGGGAACAGGTGCTCAGCCCATGGTCTCCTCCTCTTTCTCACCTTCCCTGTATGGCTCTGATACTTTGTTAAGAGTCCTTGGGACTTGACAAGGCTCCCTGTGAATTTTCCCTTTGTTTTTTCCTCCATCTTGCTGGATGCTCCACGTGTTGTTGACTGCTGCCTTATGTCAGCCCCTTTTCACCTTTGGACAGTACACAAGCAGTGTCTCACTCACATGGTATGTGGATGAAGGTTGGTGGGTTCTTTCCATCTGGCTGGTGAGGTCTTTGGTGAGAGGGATGACTGTGCTGGCAAATTGGTGGTCCTTGCCCATGGAGGGGAGGCCACTTACTGGTGCATCTAGGCGCGATTCTGTATCTAGTGATGTGCATACTTTCAGTACATACAAATCATACATGCATAGGGTGGCATGACTTGACATGGCGAATGCTCGATTAAGGGTGTGGGTGGCCTCTGACACGCGGTGATCCGTGGGTGCGCTGCCTCTGTCTGTCTCTGTGTGTGTTGGTGGCGCTCGCATTTCTGCAGTGTTCGAGATGTGGATATGAAGCACGACTTCGCATTTGTTGTGAGTACCTGGTCCTGCCCATCTTCCATTTCCCACTGTTGTGCACAATAATCTGGGCCATAGCAAGAGCTTATAACTGTGCTATGCCTTACCATGGAGTATGTATCTGTGTCCATGAAGTTCTATTGTAGAAGGAGAAGAATGATCTGAACTTTGCCAACCAAGAATGATTCAAGTGTCTCTTCATCCCTAGTGCTTTACTGCCTCCTGTCAAAGGTTCTGTTTGTACATAATTTTCTGCTCGTAATGTTATTACTACACTTGTTCCTGTTGTGTTCCTTATGGTTTTGTTGGAACTGATTCAACGGTTACCTGTGAGGACTTGTTGTGAGTTTTGTCTGCAATCTCATAGATACATAAGTAAAACTGGTGTTGACTTCCATGTGTAGGCTGAAGTAGTTGACGGTCACGGCACTCATATACTAACGATTTAGAAGTAGGCATAATGCCATCTTGAATGTTGATTTCATCTATTTGTGTGACTTGAGATCTGCTCCTCTTTTGGTCTTATTGTGGTCTTGACCAATGAGAAGGAAGAAGAGGCAGTTATTGGCTGGAAGATACTGCTGTCTGAGTGTTATTATGATGGAGGGCATGTAGGAGTTTGGTGATCCACGAGATGCAGACGATGCCTGCCATTATCTGAACGGAAAGGACTTTGAAGGAACTCGTCTGGTCGTTGAGTTTGCCCGTCGGGTGAGTTGCTGTCTCTGTGAGAATTTGACATTTCTCTGTGGTTGTCTTGAAAGTTTCAATAGTTCTCACTCTGTGCTACATTATGAATTTTGACATTGTGGTAAACCACATTCTAATTAATTTTGTCCTTGGGAAGAGAATGTAGGGCATGTGAGTTGGTTCTTTGCATGACAGAAATGGAGGTGTTATTTCAGGGACCAAGAGGACCTGGAGGTGCACGGGATCCTGTAGCTGCACACGAGATGGTAAGATTTTGTTCTGATGATGTCTAGTGGTGTTTTTCCCTTTGGAGGTCTGTAGTCTGTAAGAAAAAATAAATATCTTTTTTTGCTACTTATTGGTTATCTGATCTTCATTTTGTTAAGTTGTGACAGAGAGAGGTGAAGACTTTCAGCTGTTTTGCACACAAGATTCTAATTTCAATGGCCAAATGACTTTGGTTTTGAGGCAAACTAGTCTAATTTTTGTGGCAGTTTTTGGTTGGACAGTTACAGTGGTCATGAAACTGTTAAACTAGTCACTGCCTTCCTGAAATGATCTTTCATCTTGGTTTTCTGTTGAAGAATTTGTGTGTGTTCACAACTCTTACATTTTATCAGTCTGTTACCATGTACTTGAGAATTTGAGTGAATCTTTTCTTATACTTCTGTTGATTTCCTGCTCCTGATGTGGAAGGTGGTTTGTGGCAGTCTGTGTCATTATCCAGGCATGGTACTGTAAGCTAGCTTGCCAGCAAACTTCTAGCATCGTTTGATCTGAAGTCACCTGAAGGTCATTGCGAGTCTGGATAGTTTTAGATGGTTTGTCAGCTGGATGGTCATATTAGAACAGGCTGTATTTTCCCTAATATGCTAGCTGCACCTTCTCACAAGGGATGCAACATCTTTTGTGAGTCTCACAAGTAAACTGTGATATTCTCACACACCACAATTTGTAGTCAATATCAGATTCATCACCTGATAAGTGTATGTTTTTCACTTTGTTCAAATGCTGGTGTGATAAGTATTTGCGCTCATTGTTGTTCAGGGTTCCATGGAGCTTGTCTTAATCTGTGCAGAGTGGACTTACATTTCACCTATGATTACAGGGTGGGCGGGGCTCAAGCCGTGGAGATCGTGGTGACAGAGGGGCTCCTCTTGGAACTGGGCGATGCTACAACTGTGGAAATGATGGCCATTGGGCTCGTGACTGCAAGGCTGGGGACTGGAGAGACAAGTGCTATCGATGTGGTCAACGGGGTCACATTGAGCGCAATTGCCACAATAGTCCCCAGCCTACAAGCAGGTTTGACTTGCTTCTATCTGCAAATCTGCCATATTCATGATAGAGATTGCACACATTACTTCCTGCTTGGCATATTGTCTTCCAGAAGCAGGTTTACCCATTTATTTATTCAATGCTGCAAGCTCTGAAGATCTCTTCTGTTTCACATGCATGGCAAACATGCAGGGAGAGGGCTAGCTGTAAAATAAGCCACTTGCATCTTGATGAACAACCAGATCTCTTTTAGTCATGGCACATTTAGCCTTCCCTTGAAGCTGTTTTTTTTTCACCTAAACAAAACTGGTTCAGACCTCAGTTCAATTGTGACATACCTTTGGTACACATGTATGTACAGGGGCAGGCATGACCGAGACAAGGGTGGATCTCGTTCACGCTCTCGATCTTACACACCACGAGGCTCACCACCACGTGGTTCTAGGCATGGCAGGAGCCGAAGCAGAAGCTTCAACAGCAGGAGTCTAAGGTGAATTTGTCTGATGTATAGAATTGGAGTGTAACCAAAGAGTTCTTGTTCCAAGTAACCTTAATTACATGTCAACCATCTAAAGAGAGTCATTCTGCTGTTAAGTTTTTACATACTATGATCTGTTATTGTATGGCATCATATTCGTGGACCCAAACTGAATGTGATCCAGTATTCTTGGAAAATCAAGGATCTAGATTTTTGCTGGTGAATCTGGATTTTTCTTATATTTGTAAAATCTGTGATCAAAGATTACTACTAAAAGTTTGGGATGACTGTGTGCTGTTATTGCAGTCTGTCACCAAAGAGAGGGAGCCGCAGTCCTGCTAAGAATAACCGTCGCAAGCCAATCACTGGTGCTCGAAGCCACAGCCCAGCTCTGAGCAGTAGTCCACCCCATAAAACTGCTCGGGAGATCAATTCACTCAGCCCTAGGGGAGATGGCCGAAGTCGCAGCCCCACCCCTCCACGGCGTCGCAATGCTCGAGTGAGCCGCAGTCTTAGCCCTAGAAAACGCAGCCTGAGCCCTGGTCGTCAAGCTGGCAATGGCAAGTCTGGAGGTAATGTTCGTAGCCCTGGTGTGGATGCGGGTCCAGATAGCCCAAGGGTGGAGCATGAGGTTTCTCATCTTCATGACAATGATCGCAGCCACAGTCCCTCTCCTGAGCGGGATATTTCAGACTAGAGCTGTTTGCTACCAGTGAAGCTGTCTTTTCAGGCCAGTAGAAAGATTGTTGTCCATGGAGTGGGGTCTGTGTTTTCTGTCACTGTCAGCATCTATGATCATGAGTGGGTCTTATAAGAGAGCAGGCTGAAGTATGCTCCTTTGTAAGCCAGGGGGGAAGTGTGATTTGGTGTGTCCTTGGTGTTTCTAGTTATCAGAAGGCAAATGAGATCTGTGAAGGATTTTGAATTAGCTGGATCCTGCAACTGCATGATGAGGTTTGGAAACTGTGTATCTCCAAGCCATTTTCTTTGAGCTTTTCCTTCTGTCTCACAATCTGTAACTTGTTTCTCATAATGTGCTATAGGGATTTCACCACTTTAGTGGCTTAAAAAAGCTGAGATGTGTGGATTTAGTTCTGAGAAGCTTAGTCTGCTACATCATTTGTGTCGATTGGAATGCCACCAGGATGGGCTGCTGACTTTGCCTTTCAGCCTTTCATTCAAGGCATAACAATTTGAAATCTAACATCATGGTCACTATTAAAGCAATAATTCCATTTCTACACTACATATAGCTTAATAGTCTGTAAGATCAAATTGTCACTCACTTGCCCCCTTTGCATTGCCACTTTTTGAGTACAAGCATCATCACTTTTTTCCACTCAAGCCATCACCTTTTCCAACTGATGCAAAATTCCTCAACAGATACCTATGTGCTATGACAGGTGGTACGTGCACCAAGAAAGGGAAAAACTCAAAACAAGTTAACAATACTTCACCATGGAGTAATTGCCAAATAAGAAATTGACATTGATTTGGGCTTTGTTCCATTAAGGTCCATTTTGATAAAGGGGTTGCTAGCAACTGAAAATATAGAATGTTGGCCGAGGAATCTAATTCAATTGTCAAAAACAATGTTGTTGATGAAAGGAACACCTGATGAACCATGCTGTGGATTTGGCATCAAGGTAGTGAGCAATGAGGGAGGAAGGTGTGGAGTTTGGCAGCTTCAATACTCACAGATGAGGATGTTCAGCAAGTGCTGAAGATGTATTCAAATTGACCCACATACCTGCAGCTCTATCATAAGGGAGAGCTCCATGGAGGTTGTGACATTCTGTTGGAGATGAAGGAAAATGGAGAGTTGAAGTCCTTTCTGGAACGATATGGCATGTGTCAGAAGCTCTCTATGAATTATTAACAACAGGTTGTGTGAAAGTCCTTCGGATGTTACAATGTGTTTGTGACTGTTTTGTGATTTGATTCATGGTCCAATGCTACCCAAACAAAGTGCCCATGCAAATTTGGTATAGGACAATGCTTGGCCTCATGACTGGCAGAAGAGGAAGAGTTAGGATTGGAATTGGAATTGAGGGACATTTGTAAATTAACCATAGATTCATGTACTTCCACAACAAAAGCATTAATTCCATTGTGATGAAATCTTGATGGGTCCCTAACTTGCTGTGCAGGGCTGTCTTGCAGATGCATGGTTTACTCCATTGGCTTTGCATTAACCTTGTTAGAACCTTGAGAGCTTGGGTGCCTCCATTGTATTGAGTCATTAATATCCACACAAAGCAAAGAATTTTACATTAGTTCAGTAGCAACTATCTCAATGTAGCCAATTTCTGGTTATTCCAGCCTGATGGAACTCAGAAAATGACTTAAAAGTCATCAGCATGTTCATAACCCATGCCTTCATTCAAGAAACTTAACTACTTCATTCCCACACTAATACTTCATCAGGCAAGTCCTTTCATCAAATTGAAGGAAGCACAAATTTCTAATCCATTGTGAAAAAACCATTAAGAAGATTGTGTGGCAAAACGTGACCTTAGAATGAGAATGTACTGCAAGTGAGGATGAAGGCCAAGATCTGATTCAACTAGAAGACAAATCATTGCTTATTTGGATGATTACTGATAACAAGTTGCAACAAGTCTCCACTATCATTATCTTACATCAAGCTACATACCAGTTACTCTCTGATCCTCACTAACAACTTTGATCATTATTCCTGTGAGAAGTCCAAATTTAGAACAGACCTGCTGTGCCTCCCATTTTGGTTGGGTATTCTCAATCCAATCACCATATGTCAACTCCTCCACAGTTCTCATGTTTTGCAAAGTTCATGAACCTCATCTCTTCATAAAGATAGAAGCATCAATGGACTCCGCTGCCTGCACCAACTAAAACAAGTTTTGTCTTTCACTTGTGGAGAAAACAAAGCTCAATACCTTGTGTAAAAGACCACACAAAAAGCCCAGAAGGTTGAACAAGCCTTCCAAATGAAGGGAATGGAGGAGGGGGAAGGAAAGAAAGAAGTGCACAAAGTTGATTACTTTGCTCACCAATGATTGGTGCATCTCCAATTGAGTTCAACCTTTCACCTCTGCTTCATCTGTGCTGAAATTCTTCCAAGCCCAAGGATGACCACAGCTTCTTTGCTTGAATTGGGAGGATACAGTACATACAAAGACAACATGTCTCTGCTGATCCAATACTTCACTAATGGATTCTGCTTGACAAGAGTGCATTCTCAGAACATGTAGCCCCTGACCTACATTACTACAAAATCCGAGGTTCTACTGACAAATGATTGATTTGATCAGTTAACCATTGAAGCCTCATCCTCTTCTGAAACCCATTCTTCTTGCAGATGACCTTCCTGTTGTGTGTCCACTATGTGTGAACCCTCCAAAGAAACTGCTGTATCCTCCTTTCTTCTCACTTCCAGCTCTGGATTCCAATCTGCCAAACAATTGTCCAAGACTCAGTATAGTGAAGTGAGTGGAATTGAAGAGATACTGAATACTTACACCAGTTTGCTCAATAGATTACCATTCATGAACCAGCATGAATCTACAGTATATTGACACAGCATGAGACTTCACCATTTCATTCTGCTCCCTGCAGTCATTACCTGGTGGAAAGATTCTCTCAACTGCATGGGTCAGGTCACCTGACCACCGTTCTGCCTTCACCAGATACTTCTGCCAGTGTCTCACAGTAGCAAGATCCACACAAATGCCTAGGTCCACCATTTCTGAGGTTACCCTCAGCACACCATCAAAGACAGTTTCGCGTGCTACTGCTGCTCGTGAAAGTAAAGAAGTCATGATGCAATGGAAGAGGGCCTTGTCTGGTTTCAATCCAGCAGCCTTCATCTCATCATAGCATGCTAAGGCTTTCTCTGGGTATGATGCAGAAGCCCATCCATGGATGAGGGTTGTGTATGTTCGCAGGTTAGGTTGCACCCCCATCTGCTTCATCTGCTCCATTGTCTCCATTGCTCTCTGTATTAGAGCATCATGCCAGTTCTGTATCAGGGTAGAAAAAGAAAACTCTTTGATGCTAGGCAGAGCTCGTATGATCAAGAACCTCTCCCCAACACTGCAAATAGTCTCCTCTTGGAGGTGAGCATTATATGATTGTGGAACCATGATTCCTGGTTGGTCATCTATACCAGTACACTCAGGTGCTAGCTTTAGAGGTCATATGGCATCTGGTGCATCCATTGCCACAACCGGAAAGACCTGTTTTTGTGTTCCAAGCGTTCTTGTCAACCTACATTGAGCACTATTATCAAGAGGAAAAGGATGCAGACAATAGCACATCCCTGCAAAACTGGAAACTGATTCATGAGGATTTGGTTGCAGCCCACCTCCAGTGTGAGGGTTTAGGGTTTAGGGTTTAGGGTGGACATACTTGCATGTCACCAGCCTTGCAGCAGGCATTGACAAACGATGTGTAGGAATGGATGTCTGGAGCGAAACCTTGCTGTCGCATTTGTTGCATGATATCGGATGCTTCCCACATATCCCCTCGCTGGGCCCACCTGTACCCTCACATGTAGGAAAAAATCATTTTTAGTAAGAGCAGTACATAAACATCACTGTAATTCCCCATAAAAAGTATCAAAAGAGAGATTCAAAGCATGCTGTTCTTGAATCAAACCCACTGTGCAACTTGCACACATTTGAGTGCCCTTGCAGACTATTACTGATATGAATATAGATGCTCAAACATGCTTTACCACAAATCCAAAGTTTTATACAGAAAATATCAATGCACAAAGTGAAGCACAACTTTGATAGGCACCAAGTTGTATTACAAATACCCATCAAGAAGTATGTTGTAAATAAAGTTATTCATTGGGAAGCCTGCACTTGTCATCTCTTTGGTGACTGCAATTGCATTTTGCATGCGTCCAGCCTTACAGCAAGCTTTGAGGAGGGAACCATAGGATATTACATCCACATTCAAACCCTCATCCTTTATGCGATTGAAATACTGGAATGATTTCCCAATTTCACCTACACGTGCATATCCTTCCATAAGGGTGGTATAGCTGCGTTCATTTGGTACTACACCTGCTAGCACCATTTCATCAATAATTGATGCAGCCCTCTCCATCTGCAATCAGTTCACAACAACTTGATATCAAGAATAAAACTATCACAAGTGCCTGGCTCTAGAGTAGGATGCAGTTGCAAATCACAACAGTACATATCCATACAAGGACCGATTCAAGTCAGATTCTATAGTCTCCTGTACCAGATGCACCCAGAGCAAATTTGTCACTAAGAATGTGTATGGGCTGGGGTTGATTAGACAGTAGCCCTGAAAGCTGCACAGAGTGACACAGAAATGCAGACAGTGGACAAGAAATCATCACACAGACCTGGCCATCACGCATAAGCCCGTTCATTACAACATTATATGTTGCAGCAGTTGGGCGGCAGCCCCCCATCTTCATATCATGTACAATTTCAAGTGCCATCGGTACATTTCCAACCTTCATGAACCCATCAATAATTGTGGTGTATGTCTGAAATGTAGGCACATTACCCCCTTCTCGCATTCGTACAAGTAGCTGCATCGCTCTGTCCATTTGTCGATTTCTGCAGAAGGCGTTGACCAGTATATTGTAGGTCACAACATCAGGTTTGATACCAGCATTGGCCATGTCCTCAAACACTGAAAATGCATTCCCAGTGTCACCCAACTGCACGTAACCAGCCATGATCATGGAAAAGGTCTTCTGATTGTGTGCTATTCCTTGTGCCTCCATTTCCTTGCTGACCTCCAATGCTTTGGTCATCTTACCAAGCTGCCATATCCAGGCAATTGTATTAGAAAAAGGAAAATGGATCTTAAAAACAGACTCAGGTCAACTGAAATGGCCAAGAGTATTGACCAAAGGTACCCTTGTGTAAAGATGGAGAAGGCAACCATAGGTAACAATTGTCGGAGTCATTCCACTACTCTGATCCACCCACACCACAACCAAAGTTTGTGTCAGTACTAGAGAAGCCTCTCACAGTTTGCAGACAATTGGCCTAATACTTTGGTACTTTGCAAGGGTAGCTGCCTTAAAACAACTGACAGAGTAGTACCAGAGTTGAAGGACCTACTGTTTACTTGCCTGCAACTTGTGAAAGACATGAAGGCACTTTGACTCATCATGGCGCTGTGCATAGCCATCCATCATGGTGTTGTAAAGACCAAGGATAGCCTCCAGACCTTCTGCCTCCATCTCGGCCACCAAAGCTTCAGCCTTTCCCATGTCACCTGCCTTGCTGCACCATCTCAGAAAGTTTTACTTACTTTTCTCCCTCAATCTTGCAAACAGCATCCCTTTTAGCTCCTGAGAAGAGGTATTTTGAGGACATGAAGGTTCCAGAGGGAAGACATAGGACTGCAATGGCATGAAGACTGGCATCACATGAAGCAAGCCAAAAAGGAGGGGAGGAAATGTGTACAAGAAAAGCTTTCAGACAAATTTGGTGAAGCCATACCAGTAGGCATTGATGATGTTATGGTAGAGTACTGCATTGGGGGCCCATCCCTTGTTCTTTGCTCTTTGGAACCAATGCTCTGCAGCTCTATCAACATTGGAAAAAAAACAAAGAGAAAAGCATGAGCCAGAAAGCTTCAACTGCTGTGTTTTTCCAAAGACATGAAGGTACATATGGCCAGGTAATGACCTGATTTTTCGCAGCAAGATCGATTATTATTGGTCACATCAACAAAAACATCACTACCATTATACACCTTGTTAAATGCAGACTGTTCCATAAAGGCTGTGATATGGATAAGACTGTCATTGAGGGATTGGGAAAGGGTCCATACTCAGCATTGCCAAGTTTTGCAAAACCCGAAATGAGGACACTGTGTGTGGCTGGATTGGGTGCAACTCCCTCAGCTTCCATCTCTTCCACACAGGCTGTGGCTCCTCGCATGTCCTGGGCCATGGCATATGCATGCACCAAACTGTTCACGAGCACAGTTACTATAGACAATTTAGTGCTTACTCTGAAACTGCTTTATTGCTTTGCAGCACCTGACATTTATGCAATCCAAGTTGAATCTCCTCAGATTCTCAGACTAGCCAAGGGTAACGTAGGATCAGCAATATCATGTCAGTGAGTATCACAGTGTTGCTAGTACAGGAAGTTGAAACTGTTCTCACTTGGTATAAACATGGACATTGGGATCAATCCCTGTTGCCCTCATTCTCTCAAACACGGACCGGGCACTGTGCTTATCACCCTTCTTCCCATAGTAATTCACCAGCAAAGCATAATCTCCTCGCTTGGGCTGTATCACAAGACATGTGTTCTGAATCAGGTGGGAACTCCAAGTTCAAATCTGTAATACAAGTGGAATGCAATGATCAACCTACACAGCAAGACCCACTGTGCAAAACTTTTGCAAGCATGTTCAAGAGAATACCAGGGAATGACTAGGATACCAGGAAGAGAAGAGAAGAAGAAATATATCCCAGATAGAGGGTGTGGTGTAACCTTTTCAATTTTGCCAAATGCAGCAACCACCTTGCGTGTATCATGGGGCCCAAACTCAATTACTCTACGGAAATGACTTGATGCTTCCTCTCTTTCCTGATGCCACTCTGACCTGAACTCTCTATCCTGCACAGATGCAAAAATCAACACAGGCAGATCATGAGTGGTGCTGCATCCATTTGAAGTATCAGCATCTCTGAAAGTGCAGCAAGAGTGGTTTGGTGTCCACAACAAAAGAGTCTGCATACAATGCTACACTGCAAAGGAAAGATGGGAGAATGCATTTGATGTCAGAAGGTCAGGAGAGGCATCTCAAATGCTGCATTGCACATCCTCCATGAGCTCAAGAATTAGGGTTAGAATTTGCTTACCCCACCTGACTTCACCCATCGCTCCCGCTCCTCTCGCCTCTCCCACTCTCTTCGGCCATCATCAAGTTTCACCCGAAGAGGATTTCCATGGAATTCAACCCCATCAAACTCTGCTGCTCTCATGGCTGCAGCATTAGGGTCCAGACCTCCGAAGAAAACAAAGCAAAAGCCCCTGTTCTTCTCAGGATCTGTGTAGCTCCGGATACAGATGACGTCCCGCACAGGGCCAAACTGTGTGAAAAAAGACCTGACAGCCTCGTTCTTAATGTGGTATGGCAAGTTTCCTACAAAGATTTTGCCCAATTCACCTTCAGGATAACTCCCTGTCAAAGCAAGTGGCGCTGTCACATCATCTGCACCCACCTCAGTCTCGGTGGAAACCAAGGCTGATTCTTGCAACATGGAAAAAGAAGAAGAAGAATTCCGACCTATCAGCCCATGAGGTGATGAGAAACCCTGTATTGGTTTACTTAAAAAAGAGACTGGATATGAATTGCTCGACGATGAAAAACAAGGCTGCTGCTGTCTTCCTTGCAGCTGCTGCAGAACACCGGTGCTGCTACTTAGAGATGGAGGAGGAGGAGGAGGAGGAGGAGTTGCATCACACCTAACAGAATGATTCACTCTTCTACAACTGCTGCTGGTGCTGGCAGCAGTTTCCTGTCCTTCTGGAAATCTGACACAAAAACCTGAACCTGCTTGCACATCCAAGTGTTTATTGCACCAGAAACCGGCAGGAAAAGAAGGAGTGGACGCAGAGCACCGTATGCCACTCCCGGAGTCGATAGGAGGATACACAAGGTGGTAACCCATTGAAAGCTTCAAACCCTAAACCCTCAAAAACTCCCCTTCGAGGCAAGCTCAATCCAAGAGATAAAAAAACATGAAGAGAAAATTCTTCGGATCTAGCTAAGTCAGCCTCTGTGAATCCACGCCGACGAAATTCTTTTTCTGACTCCTACGCAAATGTCTTTCCCATCCTCCGAAAAACCCTAACTCCTCATATCCTCAGCAGAAATCCCAAAACCCTTTCTTGCTGCTGGTGAAAATTATTCCAAAGAGAAAAAAAGGTTGCAGTAGCTTGTCGACCAAATTACCCACTTCACAAAATCAGCAGCTAGCTTACCACTCTAGACTCGCAGTGTCAATTACGCCATGACACTTACAAAACCCAAAGCAGCACTGAAAGACAAACCATCTTCAAAATCTTCCCACAAGCAAACCAATGACAGTGTGCGCAACAGTGCAACGACAATGCTCTGCTGCGAACTATGCTGGAATTTTATTGCAATCTTTTCAACGAAAATCTTCAGTATTGATCTAATAAGAGATTTTAATAAATTGTTCCAATTCATTTGCACCTTTAATTGAGTTTATGTAGAAGATATTAGGTTTTTTTTAAAAATTTAAATTGTGAATATTTAGATGCTATATTATTATTTAATTCATTAATGAAAATTTAGATGAAATTTCATGACACTAAAATGAGTATTTTTCATTTACACTTATTAGATGAACAAAAGAGATACTGTATAAAGGTTAATCCAAAGGGGGGGGTGTTTTTCTAATCTTTTGTCATTATTGTTTTAAAGAATTTATTATATAATTTCATGATTTATCGTTGTCTATAATATTAATGAAAATTTTAGATGAAATTATATTACAGTAAAAATGAGTATATTATTTACACTTATTTAAATGAACAAAAGGATACTAGATAGTATAATGTTAATACAAAAATGGGTGTTTTGCCAATTTTCAAAAAAATCACTTGAACTTGGGTAGCCTAGCCTAGTGTGTTTTTTCATTATCTACTACATCAGGAAATCTCCCCATTCTCTTCTCATTTTAGATTTTCTATGCATTTATTTACTTGTTGATAATGATAAAAATTCACATTGAAAGAGGGGATGAAAAAGGTCAGAAAATGAATGAGTGTGGTCCACTTCATGTGGTTCATTTTCATCCCCTCTTTCAATGTGAATTTTGATCATTATCAGAATCCTGATGGGAATTGTGAACATTATCTAGTCCTGTTGGATGAAGATTCTATGGATGAGAAATAATCACACGGAAATTGCCTCCATCCTCCTCCTCCGTCTTCGTCTTCTTCGAGTCTTTTGTTCTTCTGCTGTTCAGTGCACATGCGAGCTCTGCTCTTCTGAAGACTGGAATCTGAGCTCGCGGTGCCGTTTAACACAATTGATGCTATCACTCTTCACATTTGAACATCCCTGTGTGCCATGTCCATCGGCAGACTACAAACTGCAGACTCCGTCTGCTTGCATACAAAAAGGTTGTGTATAAAATTTGGTTGCTGCAGGATTGGGAGAGCATAATTAGGTTTTGTTAAGATCCAGTTCCCATTAATTTCTGGCAACCATTCAACAATCAGCCACGCTATGGCAAATCAACGTTTGTGCTCCAAGAAAAAACCAGAATCATTTTCGGAAGAAGTCATGATGCACTTAAGAGTTCATCAACGCGGCAACCAATAATGTAAATGATGTTGTTGTTGGGTTTAGGGTTTAGGGTGGCTCTCTCTCTACTCTATCATC
>Ga0116227_10003799_pt1 | contig 33252 bp, 19 predicted proteins | sample S1TSphgellanicum_FD_89693 | JGI IMG/M metagenome (GOLD analysis project Ga0116227, IMG submission 89693) | Host-associated microbial communities from peat moss isolated from Minnesota, USA - S1T2_Fb - Sphagnum magellanicum MG | ecosystem: Host-associated > Plants > Peat moss > Unclassified... | reverse complement strand
TTTAGCCCCTTTAAGAAATTTTCAAACATAAACAAAACATATTAGTTGTGTCAAATTAACAAACTTGGGCTCCAAGTCAATATGCAAAACAAATAAAAAAAAAAAAAAAAAAAAAAAAAAAAAAGGAAATAGGTGAAAACAATACCTTCTACATATTTTATTCCATGCATACCACCCACAACTATGCATACCCATTTAATTTCATGCATACAACCCATAACATTTTAATTTTTTCTTTGAGATTAAGCTAGTTTCCAATAAAAAATTCCCTCCAACTTTGGATGTATGTGCATAGTGTCTATTATAAGTTCTTGTGGAATCATATTATAATCATTTGATACATGATGTTTAGGATTGAATTTTAATAAAGTTTTCATGTTTTTTAGTGTTGTATTTAAATCTGATATATTGCATATTATTAATTCTTATATGAAAGTTTTTTCATCACAAACATAGCAATAATTAAATGTAAATGAAACATTTTTCATGAAATTGTTGAATTGTCTTAAACATGATATGTTATTTTCAATTTTTACATGTGGTAAGAAAGTACTTATATTTTGCACATCAATGTCTTTATGTTGCTTATTTGAATTTTTTTAATTTACATCTACTTCCATATCAATATCATGATATTTGATTCATCTTTTATTATTTATATCCATTTTTTTTGCTTTATATTTTTCTTGTCTTACTTTATTCATTTTATTTTTTATTTGTGTATCAATATCATTGTATCAACATTTTTTATAAACCCATCTTTTAATATTAATATTTATTTTTATTTAATTCATAAACTATTCGTCTTTTAGCATTCCTTTTATTTTTATATCATCATCATTATTATTATTTTAATATTTTTTGGTATAATGTCATTTTCCATTATTAGTATATAATATTTTATTATTTAATTTTTAAGTTAATTTGAATAATTTACATATGATTTCATTGTATATGTAAAAATATAAAATACAATGATGCACTTAAGTTGTATTCCAAGTATGTTGATAATATGATTTTTTGATGAAATTTGATGATCATATATGATAATATGTTTGAAAATGATACATTATGGGGTCACAAACAATAATGCATATAATGAAATACACAAACTCACATTAAATTGTGGTAATGATTTTTTTATTAAAAAAATCTTAATATGTTTCTACAATTTTTAAAAAAATATGAATGAGATTTAGGTATTACAATAATTCTACAATAACCTAATTTATATTATGAATCTATGAGTATTATAATTGTCAAAAATAATTCTACCTTGATCAATGTTTTTCACAACAACTAGTTCTAATGTTATTCCATGTCGTTTGGAAACAAAGTGTTTTCACATAACATTTGATGGAGACTAAATCTACTGGATTTATTGTTGCACCATTGATGAGTTTATTATTTTTGTCAAACACTTTTATTTTATTTTATTCTTCTGAATTATCATTTTCATTAGCAATTTTTGGTTGTTTTGGATGCTAGTTCAAGTGTCCCAGATGTTATATTTGTTTCTTTAACCCTTAACAAAAAAAATTAATACTATATCTTGATTTTGGTGCCAAGTCAAGTTTGTGCATTTTTTGTTCCAATGTTTTGTCCCTTGTGATGTTTTGTTTTTATACACATTCATTGAATCTTGAATCATTAAGTATAATGGAAAATGATGATTCAATGTATATATTAGCAAAAGAAACTTTATTGTAGTTTTCTTTTGGCCCCAACCAACATAATCCTACAATTCCTATGAATAGTGCAAATGTTGTTTCTTTTGTTTGTGGGTTGAATAAAGTACTATGGTAGTTTGAACCTCATTGCAGATTACCCCATTCAACTCCCTTAATATTTATGACATGATATTCATGTTTTTTGTATTAGTTATATGTATTTTCAATAGTATCAAATTCCTACAAAAGTCATTATTGACAATTAATTCAATTTTTGAATTTTAAAAATAAACATAAAGTGATGAATTTTGTGGTTTCTAAATATTTTTCATTTAAAATTTTTGGTTCGTTGTGGATATCATGTAAAATATCAAAACATGATAAGAGTATTTTGACCTCTTCCATTGAAAAGGTTGTAGTTTTTGAGGTTTGTTGTTTTGTAGATATTTTAAAACTTTTATGATTTTGTTTTAAAATTTTGCAACAATAAAAACTAAATTTAGAAAATTTGTTGTATCATAAAATTTCAATTATTTAAAATGGATCCAAATCACATTTTCATCCATGTGATGAATTTCATGTATGTCATCAATATTCATGGAAAATTTCAATTCCAATCGTGTAGTTGGATATATTCATAGTCCACTATTATAATTAATTTTATCCATTTTAAGATTCTGATATATATATACAATTTTACAAGTTTAGTCATATTTTGATATATATCCATAACCTCATAATTTCAAATTTATTCATGTTGTAAAATCAAAAAATGTCCAAGCATGGGATATTTAGAACATTTAGAAATGCCCTCTCCCCTACCCTCCTTCTCACCCCATTGATTTCTATACTGGTAGTATGGGTGCTAGTTCACCAATTGATTTAAATTCAAAACAACATAAAAAACATGCCCTTCTTTTTTTTTTTGGACTCTTCAACAGTAAAGTAAAGTTTCAATGGACCTTACAATTTTGTAAAATTCAAATTAATTGATCAACATGTATCTTACACTTTGTAATTTACATTTTTTATAAAAAAATAAAAATAGCCAATTTTTTTCAGATTCTTCTCATATAAAAAAAATACTAAACTTGCACAAAATTTCCATTCACATTTTTTTCCCCTTATATATAGGATTCCCAAAAAGGGAAGGTGCTAGAAACTATATGGGGAAAAAAAATTGTCAGGTTCTTCAGCAATTTTTTTTTAAAAATTGAAATAATTTTTTTTTTTTTTATAATACATAAATGATCACTTCTCAAAAGTTGAAATATACCTTTATCGGGATTCTCCACCTTTTTTTTCCCTGCTTGCTTTGAAGCAAATGTTGTTGATGGGAATGAATATTAATGCATTATTTCGTAATTGGCCTAGACTCACAATTTGTATTTTTTAAAAAATAAAAATCGGCTTTGATAGAATGACAATTTGTTTTGCCTACAAATGCATTGAGTGTTTATACTTTTTTTTTTCTTGATCGGAAAAAGTTCTTTGCCTTGAGAAATTGTATGTTTGTGAGAGGCCAATTTGAAAGTTAGAGACCTTGAAAGCTTGAGTGTTTGTTTTTTTGTTTTTTCATTTTAAAAAATTTATAGTGCTTGATATTGTCAAAAGTTGTATGCTCTGGGGAATTGCAGAGGGGCAATGAACTATGCCTTGAGAGATTTGGAGTGGAGTGCTTTGCTTATGTTGTGTTTGGAGGAATGGTGGGTCACATACAAATCAACTCGCTTCTTGAGCAAACATGGGCTCTCAATCATCTTGGGTTAATGAAGGTTGCAGCCAGACCAAAGGCCTTGTAAAATAGCATGCATTTTTGTGTTCTTTGCATTTGATTATCTCTACATCTATTTCGGGATCACAAGAATGTTGGTCAAGCAAGAGTGGAACTGGATGGAAACACGGGTGTGGGTGGTGGTGCCAATGTTGAGTTGAAGTTGAAAATCAAAATTGAAAAGGTGGTGGTTATGTAATAGCAATGACCTAAATTATCTTGTTTTTGGACTACCTGAAGCTATGGTTGTCTTTTTCCAAAGAATATAGTATGGTTAATAAGAAATACATGTGTGTTTGCAAGCAAGTCAAGGAACACATCTTCTGGATTTCAATTGTTTTCATTACCATTTTATGTACCCCACAACCCATAATCATGCGTTGGTCAAGTACACATGTTGTCTCAACTAAGGCCCAAGTCCAATGACAAAAATATTTTGCTCTAATTATTAATGCATACTATGTATGAGGCATGGTTTGGTACATAACCTTCACCTGTGAAGAATGAGAAAAGCTCAACACATCAAAATTTATTTCAACTCAAAAACATGATTGCCAAACAAGGGAGATTATTTGAAGGCCAAACCTAAAAACAATTTGATTGCTCACTTGTTTGTGGTAATGGTAATAAGCTTGATCAAAATGAATCTAGTGATGGATTTCACACACTAGAAACATATAAACTGTTGCATGGGATTCGTAGGTTGCCAGTGAAGACACTCTAGATGCAGTAATTAGCAGTGGTGGGATATGCAAAAAAACCATCTTTGGTTGTTAACCGCATGCATCTAGTGTTTGCAACTCTTGAAGTTCTCTCTCTTCCTTCTTTTCACTTTTGCATGCAGAAACATTGAAATAAAATTTGGGAAAGGAAAATTTTATAATTTGCAAGAGAATGTTGTGTTATCTACACACATCGTTTAGTACAGGCTTACAATAATCTAGTGGTTTTTTAGAGACAATTTTCATGTTGTACCTTATATTTAAACATTTTGTGGTTGTAGGTGATGAGCCCACAATGGCCACTAGTTCTTTGGTATGACCATTTTCTTGGAAATGTTGTTGAAGTTGCTGCAGCTCTTTTTGACATAGAAGTTGAGGTGGAAAACCCTACTACTATTACTAATGATATGGTGATGATGATGATGTGGCAAGCTCATTATTGATGTTGTTGGTGATGACTTTCATCTTCATGGCACCATTTTATGCAAGCTCCAATACCAATTTCTTACCATGGCCACCATTGTTGCTCAGTCTTAGAACTTGATGCAAATCCTTGATGTCATCGCCATGCAACTATGAAAACCCTGCAACCAACCTTTTAGATGAACCAACCTTCTAGATGTTTTTGTAGTGTGTAGTAAGGGCAAGCATAGTGAGGACCTCCAAGAGAAACCATAAAAGTCATCTTCTACATACTCAACACCAAGGAAAAAATTCATCAAAAACTAACCCTAAATGGGTGCAAGATTAAATGAGTTCAATATTATGCAATAGTCTTTTGGGTTTGCTTTCATTCTAAGTTTCAATGAAGTCAACTACTATTATGGCATGTAAATTATCCTTGGAGGAAATAACTTTTAGAGTTGTAGAGGAATGGGAAAAAGGTGCAATTGAACTTTATATGCAGGTATAACCTACTCTCATTGCCAGGTTCTTGAAAGATCAAAGGATTGGGGTTCCAATTTGACCATTGAAGGTAGTGAAGTGAAATCATGTTGTGTTTCTACTGCCTTGTACTACAATGATTATGGTGAATTCAAAAGATGTCAATGTATGTGTGGGTAGTTAACAACAATTTGTGCTGCAAAAATAGCCTCATATAGACATGAGGTGATGTGCTTTATGATGGTCCTATAGAGTTTTTTAACTAGTTTACCAATAACTTGCCCAAGGAGGTATTCATCCAGAGTTCACTGGGGACACATATTCAGAGATCTTGCAAGTTGTGAAGAATGACATTCCGGATCTATCCATGTCCATGCTTTCTCACCTTTGGAGGTTTTTCAAGGTACTTCCATGCTTGGTGTTAAGTGTTTGAGCCTCTTCCCCATTATTCACTTGTCTATGTTGATGCATGATGTTTTCAATTTTTACAAACCATTGCCAATAGTGTAAACCAGTACCCTCTATGTAGACCTTTCTATGTTATAAGATTAAATGTTTTTTAGTGGATTATATTACTTATGCACTTATGTGCTTGAAGGTTTTATAAATGATGTTTCATGTCTGTTTTATGTCCTTTGACCAAGATACTTTTGTTACACAATGTGCAAGAGTTTTTGGTGAAGTTGAAAAATCTAGGCCTTGGTTCACTTCATGGCACAACAGGTGAGGTATGAGGTATTAAATTCTATTATGTTTCAGGTAGCATTATTGCATCTAGGGTTTGTGTATTTTTTATTCTATTAAGTAGCCCACTGATCACAAGGATTTTGCAAGTAACATTTTCTTGTTATGAACAAGGGATTTGCTTGATTCCAAAGATGTGGAAGATGTGAAGTTTATCGATTACTTTGGACTGTGGCAAGTGTTTTACAAGTTCTTGATGATGGGGTATAGAGCATTATGTGTCTTGACAAGATCACCACTAATGAATGGTTTTCAATCTAATTCCATCAAAAAATTTAAAAATAGATTATCCACAACCAAAATGAATAGGCTACCATAAAGATAACACTAAAATGATGAAACAACCTAAACAATTGTCAAGTACTCATCTTCGTATGAGTAATATTATGCCTTTGTCTTGTTGTTGGATTAACTAAAATATGCCACCATGAACTTTTGATCACAATCATCAACTTGGGTAAGCATAACACTCAACTTTAGAGGACTCCAATTAGTGTGTAATTGAAAGGGTCATTGCCAAATGAAAGTTAAAGTGAATCAAACATTCAATTCTTGGATGGTGTACTCCTATGTTTCGCCCTAATTATACTCTTAATTAATCTTCATCAATTGGGTTTAAAAGGTTTAACAATGTTATTAAATCCTTTAATCCTTTAATAGTAATTACACAAGCCCAAGAAGGTTCACAATTGGCTAACGTTTGATAGTTGGGGCACTTGTGAAATGGCCTCAACCTTGGCCTCTTGAACCCTTGATCCTTTAAAATAAATCATGTGACCTAGGTATTACAATTGAGTTTGGAAGAATTAATTTACATTTGTCAACATGTAATTTATAGTTATGTTCCTTAAGTTTATTAAACCCTTCTTACAAATGATGCATGTGATCCCTTGGAGTAAGGCTAAAGATGATGTATCATTGATGTAGTAATTGGTAAAATTAAAGTTCGCCAAAACCCAATCTATAACTCTTTAAAACTCTATAGGATGTTCTTTAAACCAAATGTCAATAACAACCATTGGTGTAAACAATCCTTCCCATTAAGATCGATCCCCCCAAATCTTGTGTTGGCCTTATCACCTTCCTCAATGATAATTAATGGTAGCCAAAAAGTTGATGGAAGCCTTGGCCTACCCAATTGTGTCAAAAATCTCCTATGGTGGGAGCATGCATGGCATTGTTGTCAAAGTGTGTACATTTATTCACTGACTTATAATTTCCAAACATGTGGCATTCTATTTAATTACCAAAATGTACTCGTCTAACATCATAGTTGCTAAGGCACATTCACCCTTGGATAATTATACCAAAATAATTTCTATTAATTATATTGTCAAATTACCAAGGATACATAACTTGGTTTGTTATAACATCCCCCCCCCTTGCACCAAAATGGTTATCTTAAATGTGGATACTCAACATTAGAAGCAAGGTGGGCACATGAGTGTAATTCGACAAAACATTACATTCTACCAATGATAAGTTGAAATCCATGTGAAGCAATTAAGATCCATAAATTGCCCCAATATGCACTTTTGTGCACCTTTTGCAAGATTTGATATTACAATAATGCCCATGAAAAACCCATGGTTCATTCCCTTTCATCCACATCAAGTTCCTCAATTTGCGATGAATTGGCATCCCAAATCACGTTTAATCTTGCATCTCAAAATGCATAAGATCAAGGAAAACTCAAAAATGTCGATAAGGTTATATGTGGAAGTCCAATCTTATTGACCAGAGCCAAAGGTGGTTTATTATCATGGTGTATTGCACATGATTAATGTCCTAGATCCTTATGTCATCCACCAAACATGTGGGTGACCTTGGGACAAACTGATATGTTCACTAGATTAATTTTGGTGGTATTAGGTTAATCCACATTCGCTAAAACCAATCAACATGTGAACTGATTGTTACAACATTCAATTGCATTAGCTCATCAATCCAAGCTTGAATTACTACCATCCCATTAACATAGATGGCCAAGAATCTCCTAGTGGTGGAATATTATCCAAAATGCACATGGTTACATATGTGTGGTATATAGATATTGCAAAACATGGATTGACTTCTAAAAAAGTTTTAATTTGGAATTTGAAAGGCATGGACTTATGTTAACCTATGAAAAACCTTAACATGATGATTTTAGAATGACTAAATCAACTAGTGTAATCTTGTCCAAATCTTACACCCCCAATAATGTGATATTGTTCAGTAGGGAATGTTAATAACCCCACATCACCAATGTTGGCGACAAGATAAAATAGTTTTGTTACAACATCATAACATGATGCATGGAGGCTTGTTTAGCATGTGGGTCCTTTTCCATACAATATATTGATGTTCATAGATGCCAAAAATTACAAATCAACTACAACTATATTAAAATTAATGCTTCCAAAAAACTCTAATCAACATGTCTCATCCCTAGGAATATTCTAATGAATAAATTTGGTGTCCCATGGGTTCAATATGGATGGCTTATTATTATAAACATTCATGAATAATTGTGGGCTTGGTGACTACAAAATGTGTTAAGCCTCATGAATGTATTAACTAGTAATGTTTACAACTTTGACAACTTGCACCATGGTGGCATGGGATCTATTATGGATTCCTAAATGGATAACATTTTGCCTACAATTGACGTCACCAATTCATCATTAAAGGGTTCATCTTAATCATAAATGTTACCTTCCAACAATTCAAAACTATGCGAAAGGCCTAAAAATCCAACCAATATAGTTTGATTTGCTTGATTTTCTTGGATGCCCTTCAACAAACCTCATTGATAATAAAACCTTACAAATGTCTCTTGTCTACCATCTTAATTGGTAGTATATGCAATTTCCTCCCAAAAATCTAAAGTGATCCCTAGGTGATATAAAATTGCTCTTCAAACTAGTATGTCACAAGACATAATATGCATGACCACCACTTGAACATGCATCGTGGTATAATTTTTTGGTTTGTTGGGACTAACCTAGATCACAACCTTGTATTTGGTTAAACCCCTAACCTTTTTAAATAATTTCCCATTGATGTTAAGATTAGATGTGGACATGGGTTGAGATTAGCCAAAATCAATCCAAGACTTTCCAATGTTGCCTTGCCCAACATTAAAGGCAACATTGGAAACGTTCAACACCTAAATGCAATATAATCCTAGATAAGGCTAGTACCATTACACAAATGCCCCCTTCAATTGGAAAACCCCTTCCTTATGATGCACCACAACCATTAAGAACAATATGCCTATCAACTGCTAGATGTGTTGGGGGCCTTTGAAATTGCATGCCAAGATTCAATCTTGGATACCTTGGTTTGGCTAACCTCCAAAACATGTTGGGGCATTGAAATCAATATTGAAACTTCATTTAAGATCTAGGCACCATCCTTGGTGTTCCCCCTCCTTCACATAATGTGATTGTTAAATGGACTATTACTACTAATTAAATATTGGGAATAGTGAATGTCTCAATGAAAAACAATGTTGTTTGATACATGACTATTACTAGCCCCAACAAACTACTTGGTGCCCTTGTTCCAAAAGTGGAATTACACATTTTCTTCTTGGCCCCACTAATATAGTACTAAAAGTTGACACCCCCATGTAACCTATTAGAAATTGTATCCACTACCACAAATGATTATGATAGGTGAAGTTAATGTTAAACTTCCCTAGGTCAAGGATCTAGCCTTTCATCAACACCCCATGGTTTTGACATTCACACATTTGCTCTTGTCATTGGTGTACCTATCAAAAACATTTCAACTAGACTTGAAAGTACCCTAACATGGTTTCCACCTATTGCCTAGGACATGTGATTTTTGAAACATTTGGCATAACTTCATTTGGGGCCAATGAACTTGAAAACCTAGCTTCACAAAAATAATATACGTTAACATCTAGGGTAAAAGACTATATGTTTTCTCATTCCTTAATTTTTTTGGAATAGCTATGTTAGATTTCATTTACAATGCCATGCTCATCATTAGAGCCTTCATGTGTGCAAATTTCACCTCCATGGTGTTGGGTTGACTTGGAGTCAATTGGGGCGCTATATCCTTATTGGTCACACTTTTACTTTTTTGACCTTTTTTTATACCTTAATTTTTCCCAACATTAATATTTTTTATTAACGTTGCTATAATTTTGAATATAAAATGAAATAAGTATTTGCATCATACTAATACAATTTACACATGATTGGTTCAAGTTAAAGTTTGAGGTGGTGGCTTATCAAGGAAATTAAGGAAATCCTTCTTCCCATGAGGTTGATTGCATCTCCAACATTTTCCCTCTCTTCTTTGCTTTGTAACATATGATGAAAACACACCACCTTATTCCAATTTTGTCTCTTTGGTCTTTTGTGCCGCAATTTTATTTGGTTGGCTACATGATTATTGAACCAATAATGATGATGAATTCTTTGGGTTGTGTTTATTGAAACTAGCAAAAAACATCACTTGTTCTTTCACCATGTTCAATTCAATGGATTTTGACAACTATAACACATTCACTAATGGTAATTATGCAAACCAAGTGAAGTGACATAACATCCCACACCCATCACTTAAGTTGTTTGTCTAAAATCTCATACCAAAATTGGACAACATGTGATTATGTGATTGATTGTGTCATAATGATCAACCTTCTCATCTACATGTATGCCTCCTATAAGCTCTCATGTGCTTTATGTTAAAAGTCCTAAAACTATATAGTGTTTCTTTCTTAACCCCATGATAATTTTTTCACAAAATTTGAAAGAACTCCACAATATAGTTGAATGCCAACACAATACATTATCCATTAATGGGAAGGTTGGCACCACCACTTTTGGTGGTTGTGCAACAAACATTTTTGGGGTGAAAGCACACTTAGGTATAATACATAATTTTGTCACAACTTGTTTATCGGCCATGGAACAAAAAATAAATTAATAAGATGTGAAAAGGACTCAACAAAATAATATATTATATGCAATGATCACATCATATGAATATCAAGAATGGATTTTGAGTTACCATAACATATTGGACTTTTGAAATGCTAAAAACCTGTGTCACAATCCATATCATATGATTGTGGACTCATTATATTTACCAAAATATTTAGTTGAGTGATTTTTTTTAACATGGAAAGTAGTGTGATGTCATTGATACAAAGGAAGATGATTTTGAAAGATTTTGAAAACCATAAATTGATATATACAATGAAACATGGATTTTTTAAATAAAGTCTTTTATTCATTTGAATTAATAATTAAACTTCTCATTTTTAAAATTAAATTTTTTGATACAATTATCTATCATTGATAAAGTCTAAAAGTTTTTAAAAAAATTATTTAAGCTTGCCATATGACTTGTGCGATATAATGTATTTTGCTAGAGTGTATATAGACTTTTATTTTAACACTAGTATGGACTCCACATGTGTCGAATAGTATTACACTTTAATGTGTTTTCACCCTTCATTTCCATTAGTCAAAATACTACTAGAGTTGTTTTGGTTGGATTTGGAAATGTAAAATTTGGGGCCACAACACCCCCAATTATGGAAATAAATTGGGCAACTAATACACTTGTCATTATTTAATTTGAGCTTCATGGGTGCACTTGAATTCATAGTAATTGTCCATCAATGGCTTTTTCAAATGTTATAACAACTTCTTCCACACCATGAAAGGCGTGAATAGTTGTGGATTACCCATCTGTTGCATATCACACCAATTGTCAAATTTTTGAATGAAGCCATGTAATTCAATGGGTCCAATCACCCCAAAATACTAATGAAGCCCAATAGTGGTTCCATTCACTTTGTCCATCTCCATAATAATGGTGCAACAATTTGTAACTACATGTTAGTAGAATCTAAATTCAAATTTGGAAAGGTGGGGCAACAACAGACATTGAAGAAGAGATATCTCAAGCCATAGCTATCTATATCCCTACCTCTACACCCATTGCTACAACAATTATTGAAAGTGAAACCACTATTTGAATAGTTGTTGAAGATACACCCAGTGCTCCAGCAATTGATGAAGGTTTAGGGGTTAATTGAAGTTTTGGGTTTTTGTAGGTGAAAAATATATCTCTAAGGAATCAAGATGTGGTTGATGATGAGCAAATGGAAATTGCTCCTAGAGTTATATTTGCAGGTGAAGGTCAGTGATGAATATGCATTTTAGTTTAGTGTTGAAATCACAATAAAATATTTAAGAACTCATAGGTTTGTGAAATCATCCCATCCTTGGTCTCTAAGTGAGATTGAGGATGGGGTATTTTTTTTGCAAATCTTTGTAGGCAATACCCAAATCATTAAACATAAATCCCCATGCCCCCCCCCCATTGCAATACCCACAATTATTATGTTGTTAGTGTGTACTTCATTTGCAATACCCACATTTGTTTATATTTGTTGTTTTCTTTTTTGTGGATGTAGACTGGGGTGAGGGGTCCCTGCCAGTCAATGAGGTGTTCCAGCCAACCACTAAAAGGTCCCTGCTAGCCACTGAAGTGTTCAAGCCAGCCATCGAGGCCCCAACCAGCCACTAAAAGGTCCCAGTTAACCATTGAGGTGTTCCAACCAACCACCGAGGCATCTTAGCCAACCACTAAGAGGTCCCAACAAACGACTGAAACGTCGCAACTAGTTATTGAAACATCCCATCCAAACACTAAGGTCTCCTAACTAGCCATTGAGGCCTCCTAGCTAGTCATCAAAGTGTCCCAACCAGCCACTGAAGCATCCCAACCAGCCACTAAGGCATCCAAACCAACCATTGAGGAATGCCAACCACTAAAAGGGTTAGAAGGGGTTGCACGGGCTCACAAAAGCCCAAGGTGGGTGTGCAAAGTTGGTGATTGCACTAGCTCATATGCAACCAAGTGGTTGTTTTGCCACCATTTGGACAAGACTCATCAACTAGCCATGGAGCTAGGTAAACTTGGGTGCCCATGCACTTAACCTAAGAGCCCTATGGTTCAAGATCATTATGTGATGAATGTGCGAATTTTGAACAAACCCAAATCTTAGCAAGTATGAAATGAAGGGAAGGCCATCAATCTAGATAAGAAGAATGTTGTGGTTGAGTGGCATTGTTTTCAAAAGGAGGCTCAGTAGGTGGTGGAGGTCAAACAACCTCTACTTGCACACTTCACTTCCCCTTAGTTATTGCAACTTCTTGGCATTCCACAATTGGGGGTTGACCATACCACATGGTGCTTTCTCAAAAATTGAGAAGGACAATGACCTTGCATCATTCATCCAAACGAGCAAGGTGGGGTATGCAAAAGCCTTCAAACTTATGTGGGATGTGCACAACTTTGCTACAATGTCAAGTAAGGCAAAACATGTAAAGGAATTTGATGCTCTTGTGAAATTCCATGAATTTGAAATGATTCATGGCATGTATGTTTTGAGGTGATTTTTTTTTCCCCATTTGGGTGCAATATTTGCTCATAGGTGGTTCATTATCCATGTATTTTGAATTTTTTAAATAGATTGAAAGGTAATACAAAGGAGGGGTTTGTGACAAAAGTGGTTCGAATTGTAGTGGAAAATCAACAATTATTCATAACGACACATGCAATAAAAGCTCAAAAGGCATCCACACATTACCATCATATCAATGGCATATCCTCTTTCTCATCTAGTGAGGATGAGGCATAACATAACAATATATAGTAGCTAGGTAAGATACAAACCTAGATATCCATTTTTGTAGCCTTACCCTATGAAACATTTTGTACATGTGCATCGGCTCATTTGTATATGATGAGGTTTTGGGTTTTCCTTCCATTAACCTCCAATATTGATGTGAATGAATATTTGAAAAAAGTCATTGGGTTTAGGCTTGTAGGTGGGTAGGGAAAAAAATAAAATAAATAAGTTGCCAGAAAATATTGAAATAATATGAAAAATACACCACTTCTATAAGCAATACCCTCAACCCGTGTAACACAAAATTTTACTATTGTTTCCAACACATGCCATAATACCTTCATGCTAAAATAGGGTCCATCGTTATAAGTCCATAAGTAATTGTAATATTTTCATCCTTTAAAAAAAATTCATTGTAATTTCCAATAGTGACACAATACCCTAATGATAATCATCATTTTTGGTCCAAAGGCTAGCACAATACCCTCATTCAAAACTAAAACCATCACTATTGGTGCATAAGGGGTATTGTAATACTCTCATCTTTCAACCAAAACTTCCATTGTAATTTCCAACATTGACACAATACCCCAACTATAAAACTAAAATAATCATTGTTGGTTTAAAAGGTAAAGCAATAGCCTCATCCGAAACTAAAACATCATCTTTCAACCAAAAATTTCATTGTAATTTCTAACAATGCCATAATATTGTAATTTGATGAAACCAAAATCATCATTGTTGGTCCAAAAGCTAGAATAATATCCTCATTGCAAACCAAAACCTTCAATGTTGGCCCATAAGATATTGCAATACTCTCATTTTAAATGGACACAAACTTTCATTGTAATTTCCAACATTGACACAATACCCTAACGATAAAACCAAAATCATCATTGTGGCACCGCAAGGCAATACAATACCATCATGTGAATCCAAAACCATCACTCTTGGGCCATAGAGTATTACAATACTCTCATCCTTAAGCAAAACTTTCATTGTAATTTCCACCCATGCCATAATACCTTAATGACCAAAAAAATCATCATTGTTGGACCAAAAGGTAAAGTAATACCCTTGTTCAAAACCCACACCATCATAGTAAGGCCATAAGGTATTATAATATTCTCATTCTTAACACAAAACCTTCATTGCACTTTCTAACATTGACACAATACCCAAATGATAAAAACATAATCATCATTGTTGGATTGGAGGGTAGAACAATACCTTCATTTAAAGACCCTCATCATCATTTTTTCAATACTTTAATTCAAAACTTGAAAATATCATTGACTTCTTATTGGGCTTCACAATACCTTCATTGCAATGATCACATCATAAATTTATAGGTTTCATGGGTTTGTTTCAAATCCATGCGAAATTTGTTATTTCATGGGTTTGTATTATTTAAGCATGAATGTCATGCATTATTTAAACATGGAAATCGTGTGCATGATATTTGTGTGTAAATAACACAAATGGACATACAACATTTATGTCTAAACAATACAAACAAGCATATGACATTTGTGTCTAAACAATGCACATGACATTGATGTTCAAACAATACAAGTAGATGAATGACATTTGTGTTTATTCCATATGAACCTATGAAAAACAAATTTCACACAACTATTATTGCCAAATCGTGACCCATGAAGTTTGTGATGCATAAGAATCATTATTTGTGAGAGATGTGATACTTGCATGGATGCAATGAAATCCTCAATGCCAAACCATTGAAGAATTCATTACCCAAGGTCATGTCAAAACCATAATGCATGTAATCACACTAACGTGTACATAAATAGTTGTAACCAATGTTTGGTTTTGTGTATTTAACATTTTCGAAAAAAATAAAGAACACTAAATGGAAATGTTTTTACATAATGTTATTTTCAATGTATTGGTATATTTTTTTTTTAAATTTGAAATTGATCTAATGAATGAAAAATACCCAAAAACATTTTGAAAACATTGTAACTAGTGTTTTTAAGTAATAAAAGGACTTGTAAATGGACTTGATTTTTTTGACAATGTCATATTTTTAGCAAATTTTTTATGTAAACCATAACATAATAATGTGATGAAATTTTTTAAAAATTTTTAAAAAAAAAAACTTTTGCTCAAAAGATTCCAAGAATATCTTAAAATAAACAACCAATAAGTAGTCACCCAAGGGGGCAGGTTTGGTTCATGATATTTTGTTTGCACCCTAATCCACAATCCTTATCTAAAGGGTTAACAATAAATGCATCCTTATACAAGGGGCACACAATAAACTTTTAAAAATCATTTTATAATCAACCCGCTAGCCATTTAGTATGATAGATGTGGGTATTGCAATATGGTTGTAGCTTCACCTGGATAACCCTTCAACCAGGTCTTCATGTTTTTGGCCTAACCCTATATGTAGGTATTGCATAATTTAGGGAATATGGTTTCACACAAGTTTTACTTTGGGGCGAAAACATGGTTAAATGGTTCAAAAGTGGCATTTGAGATTCCATAATTTAACAAATTAACGATTTTTTTTGCAATTTTAACAATTATCAAACCATAAATACTATAATTATCCCCTATGCTTTAAATCATAAATATTAATAAGCCAACTTATGAATATCCCTGAACATGTGATTGATCAAAAAATCCACACAAAAGATTAAAATTTTTAATGTGAAATATGCCCTCAAAGATAAAAATTTATAACAATCACATCATTTGAAACTTTTAAGAACTAAAAATATATATATTTGGAAAGTTTCAATGCACTTCACTAATGAATTCTTTACTTGATGATGTTTTTTTATTCATTTTATTTTGATATTGACATATTTTTTGACTCTACATTTTCATTTTTTTATGTGATAGACGTAGTGTTGTCATTTCAAAAGTCCATTACAAGTCCATAATCTTCTTAGAATTCATCCAAATTTTTTATGATGATTCTCATTAAAATCTATGACAACATGAATTATTAAAAAATTGACAATGTTAATTTTGAAGATGACTAAATTTTATGTTCATATGTAATCCATAAAATTTACAAGTGTGACAATTTAAACTATCCACCTATTCATGCTTTCACCCTTTGATCAATACCTAATGTTTTCTACCTGACCCTATATGCGGGTATTGCAATTTAAATTGTAGGTTTTTGTTTAGTATGAAAGTAATGCAACAACCTTTTGAACAATCAACAAAGTTTTTTAATAGGGATTATGGTATTGGAGGACCTTTTTAACTAGATCTAACACAAAGGTTTTTGTTTGGGATGAGGGTACTATAAGGTCCTTTCGGTTAGATAGGGAAAGTCCTGGTCAAGATTAGGGTATTGTGAAAGATTTTTAGGTAGATGAATAAAGTTTAGCTTTCTAATAAAGGTATTGGCACATCCTTTTTGGGCTTAAAGTGACAGTTTAAGTTATGGATGGAGGTATTACAAGACCCTTCTTGGTTTGTAGTGAATGTTTAAGTTCTAAATGGAGGTATTACAAGACCTTCTTGATTTATAGTGAAGGTTTAAATTTCAACTAGAAGTATTAGAAGACAATTTAAAACTTACAATGAAGGTTTAAGTTCCGGATGGAGGTATTGCAAAGCCATTATTGGCTTATAGTGAAGGTTTAAATTTTGAATGGAGGTATTGCATGGCCTTTTTTGGCTTACAGAAAAGGTTTAAGTTTTGGATGGAAATATTACAAGGCTTTTATTGGCTTATAGAAAAGGTTAAAGTTTTGGATGGAAGTATTATGAGGCCCTTCTTGGCTTACAGTGAAATGAAGGTTTAAGTGGATGGAGGTATTGCAAGGCCTTTTTTTATTTATAAAAAAGGTTTAAGTTTTAGATGGAAGTATTGCAACGCCCTTTTTGGTTTATGGAAAAGGTTTAAGTTTCAAATGGAAGTATTGCAAGGCCCTTATTAGCTTAAGTGAAGGTTTAAGTTCATGATGACGGTATTGTCGAACAATTTTAAGGATACAACATAGGTTTTTTGCGCATGATGAAGGTATTATCAAATAATGGAGGCACAATACCTTCATTATGTGACATTCAAATCCCAAAGTCTAAAATATTTGTTATTATGTATATAATATAGTTTTTTTTAGCCTACTTTATTCAAATTAACAAGAATGTAAGACATAAGGGTCATGTCTAACAAATTAATGATATTTCTTCAATTTGGAGGGGGTGTTTTAAGCATTGCATGTTGATGGATATATATATGTCATAAACAACATAGGACAAAATGGTGCATTGCATATTCAATAATGAATATTGTTAAAGGGGAGATATACAAATAGACCTATCTCTACTCATGAACCTTCTTTTTATGAGTATTTGCATGTCCACGTATCATTTCATGCCAATCCTTCATTCGGTGGACTGAGTTCCCAAGACCATCATTGACTTGATGGAAGACCATACCTTGATGTAGTATTTTGTTTGCTTTGGAAAAGAAAATACTTCAGACATTTGAAGCAACCACACGCAACAATGATGTGGCATGGTCAATGAATTGAACATACATCACCTTTTTCACTTCATCCAAGATCTCTTGCGTTATGACATTCATGTGCATATAAAATGTTTTTTGTGTGGGGGTTTTCAAGTTTGATGATCATATGTTAATATATTCCCCAAGATCAAAGGCCTGGGTACCATCTTATGTCATCAATTCACCCACATCAACAACCCACGAGTCTTCTATGTGATTTGCTTTGGGTTCTTCATCATTAGACTCATTGTCATAAAGGTGCAAGTATGTAGGTCCATAAAACATTGTTTCAAAACCACCACAATTAGATCCATACCATCTCTCACAAAAATGAATAATCATTTCTATTGTGAGATTAATATATGTAAGAAGCTTTGCCACTTGGTGTTTGCACAAATTTCCACGCAATGCCCATTCACACATGCAACATGCATAATGTGTGAAGGGGAGTGGGAACTTGTACTTCACATTTGGACGATGTGTACTTTGCACCATCCATGCATTTCTTATTTCAATTGAGTTATCAATCTCATGGTTGACATGGGTGCAAGGATCAATGCACCTTGTTCAACATTTGTTTTGATAATGTGTTCTAGAACTTTGTTTTGATAAACTCGCGTTGCTTCATTTTGGTTGTATGTGTGTAATGTCTTGTAATGGTGGTTGTGAATCTCCAACAAATCAATTTGTTGACCCTAAAGCCCCTTTATCTCCAACCATTGCTTCAATGCCCCATGTTACTATTCAATGGAAACTTGTGTGTCTTGGTTTGAATGTGGGACTCATCAAAGACCCACCATCCACAAATCTATGGGAAATTGCATGCACATGACATCCATACTAAAAATTAATTGTTTTGACTCTAGTGCAAAAAAAGGGAAGTGCAGTATGCAAATCAATGTAGTGTGAAAAAGAAATTTGATGCCTTTATGAGGGTTATAAATGATCCACCAAATTGGGAGTAATATTGTGTCGAAAAGTCATTGGCTCAGTGTTTTGTGAAACTTTTAATGATTTTGTTTCTCCCATGAGATTTGAAAGCATCAATGTTTTCACCCTACTCAATTAACACATACACGATGGCATGAAGGTCATCCAATATCGCACGACACACCTCATTGTCCTTGATTTTTTTCCATTGACCGAAGGCACCACGCTTTCAATACGAGCCATGGATAAAGGTACATTGACACTTCATCTTCACCCCACATAATCCTAATCATGAAAAAAAATAAAGTTTAGTAACTTAATGCACATCATTTCCAAAACATGGAAAAGGTGATATGAAATAACATGAAATGTTTATAAGTAAATAATAACAAACTAAAGAAAGGTAGATTGAAAAAACAAACTCACCGCAATGCTCATAATTTTAGTGGAACACCATCAACAATAAAACATGAAGGTTTCCATCTTGACATATTATCTTGCAACTTTTTCGAGTGAACCACTCCACCAAGTCATCACATGTTTGATGACTTGTTATGATCCAAGCGATTGAGGACACCAAATCAATGCACGTTGAACACCATCAATGTGAATAAATGAAATTTCACATCATCGGTCTAGAAGGTGGCATCCATTGACATTGCCCCATTGTCACTTAATGGAAACATACATTTAATTTGTGATGGAATTTGGATGCCTACCATGAATAGGATGCGAATTCCATTAACCTTTCTTTCAACTTGGAAATAAAACACATCATCTAAATGATGTAGCACCCATGTGCAGATAGAAATGGTGGGGTTTTTGTGTAAATGCCAATTCCCCTTCTTGTGTGAGATCCAAATAGGTGATGTTTTGTTGGCTAATGAAATTATCTTAAGTCATCACTTTTCTTGGATCAATTGTTAGCCACCATATTGTTTTATGTTTGTCATGATTTTGTTTCATGGTGTACCCTAGGCCCAATTGACCCCAAATGTGATCCTTGAATGCTTGTGACATTGGTGGGGCCAAAAAAGATGACCTTGCAATGGAATCAAGGACATGTTTTCCATGTGTGGGTTCCCCATTAAAACAAGTGTGGGGTCGGTGCTAGAAAATACTTTTACCACTTCGAGCCTTGTGTATAATTGCCTAATTAAAAATTGAACTAAACATCCTTGTTTGATGGATTAGGTCATTAGTAGAAATATTGTCACATGTGACTATCATTTGCAATTAAATTTTAGTCACAAATGACATTTGCAACTAAATTGGTTGTGGTAACAAACGACAAGTCACGTGAAAACCAATTGCATGTGACAAATGTAATATTTTTTCATTGAATATGTATATGGTTGTTGTATAGTGTATACATTAGCGATCTTGCAATTAAAAGTACAATTATATTGGTGACTAATTGCATTTTACCACATGGCACCCATTTAAACCTATGCCACATGCTAGGCTTAAATTTAAGACACATGGCATCTATTAAAAATACCATTTTTTTTGGGTTCAATTAAAGTTCAACCTTTTTGATTAGTTCATCCCAAAATGCAATTGCATTTTGATTTGTACATTATGCTCCTAGGGCACGTTTTTATGTAATTGACAAAACTAAAATGGCAGGCAAAACATATGGGATTAGTTTTGTAATTGGAACATAATTGCAATTAGTTGTGCAACTACTTGGGCTATTAGTGACTACCTAGCTTAACCTACTACTTCTAACCTAATTTACAACTTACTAACTTAGCCTATTAACTAACACATTTTATGATTTGCCACTTAGTCTAATCATGTTGCCATGTGGCATGGAAAAAAGGTTAATTAGGTGCCATGTGGCATGGCTTAAACCTAACATACGTGCCATGTGGCATGTCATATATAGTTGCCACATGGCATGGCCTAAGCCTTGCTTAGTTGTCATATGGCATGTCCTAGACCTAACATATGTGCCATGTGGCATGGCATAGCCTAGCCCATGTGACACATGGGATAGCATCGACCTGACCGAGGTGCCACATGGCATGGCATAGCATCGACCTGACCGAGGTGCCACATGGCATGGCATAGCATCGACCTGACCGAGGTGCCACATGGCATGGCATAGGCCTAGCCCAAATGCCACATTGCATGTCTTAGGCTTAACATATGTGCCATGTGACATGTCCTATCCCAGCTTAGCTTAGGTGCCACATGGCATGGCCTAGGCTAAACTAGGCGCCATGCGACATGTCATAGTTCCATGTGGCATGGCTTAGACTTAGCCTATGTGCCATGTGGCACAATTTTAAGGATGAAATAAGTCATAGTTGTAACCTAGTTGAAAAGAAAACCAAACTTCATCCAAATTTGAAAAATAGTTGCATAGGCAACCATTTGTAGTTGCAAGCGACATTTGGTTGCACATAATCACACATGGATGGGTTGCAAACAACAAGATTTCTAGTAGTGGGTGTTATTTCCACAATTGTCTTTCGATCCATGCCCACATGCATACCTACAAAGGTGTGGTCAATGCCATACCTAGAATCATAAAGGATATGACAAAAATGAAATAATAATGGCACGAAAGCGAAAGCAAAAAAAAAAACCACGTATGGCCAAAATGGCTTTGGATCCTTGGCATCTTGACATTTACTTGTGGGGGCACCCGTTTGTAGATGTTCCATTCCATCGCCAATTTTCCATGGCCACATTCACCTTTAAAAAACTTTGGAACTCTCTCATGTGGGAGATGTATGTGCTTTCAACCTCAACCATGTGTACCCCACCATGTTGCACATCTTTCCTCCACACCAAATTTGCGTTATGGTCCATTTTTGCACATCAATGGATTGGGATTTTGAAGCATGATCCATGTTTGGTCATGAATGATGGGTGACCATAAAAGATATGTTGGCAAATTAATTTGTGTTCCTCTTATACAATCACACACAAAATTACCATAAGATGAATTGTAACCCCTATGTGATGGAAATGCATGATATAATCTAGAAATCAAAACAAGCAAGTGTTGTATGATATAAAATATGTATTCTTAATATAAAAATATGTATTATGGTTATAGTTCTTAATATTTTTTTTATTAAAAAAATTATAATCTTTGTGCATGTGCATATTAGGTATGTATTAAATCAAATTAAAAATTAAAAAAATAGACATTACGTGGAAGATGAATGGTATGTTGAACTCCAAGAATAAATTCCTCAATTGAACCAATCTCCACTTCTTTTGACAATTACTTCTCACGACTTCAACACAATCAAAAAAGAAAAATATCAATAACACAATGTCAATTGTCATTGAATAATTAAAACTTGTGGCAAGATCTACACTTAGAAAACCAAAGAGCACGAAATATTAGAAGCTCAAAATGCTAAAACCGAAAAGAAAAATTAAAACCCAAATTTGAGTATTTTTTAGAAAAAAAATATGATTAAAAAAAAGGTTCTAATATTTACCCCTCATAAATTTATTTTAAAAAAAAAAAACTCAGTATTTACCCCTGAGTAAACTTGCAGCGGCTGAAACTGCCAAACGTGCCAAAAAATGATGTGCCACTCTTGCCCTTTTCTTCTTGTTTGGGGGCAAAGCGGGGGGCAAAAGCAGGGGTTTCAGGGGAGGCTTAGATATGCATGTGCCAAGGCCAAGTAGGGTAGTTAGTAGGTTAGTAAGGTAGCTAGGTCAGGAGGGTAGGTAGGTGGGAGGGCAAGGTCAGGTTGGGAAAATAACGACTACAAAAAAAGTCAAAGGTCAGCAGCCGAAAAGGTTAACCAGGAACTGGATGAAGAAACGTGGCCCATCCTCTGGACAGAACGGCCGACTGGTGCAGTGCAGTCATGGGGGCTGGTTCACTCTGGGCCGTGAAATGAAATTTTGTGAAAATATGAAGTTGACATGTTGAAAATCATTGTAATTGTCACAGACTACACTCTGATTAATTTCAGAGTCCTTATCAAAATATTATAATAGATGATGAAAATAATAATAATCTAATTTTTTTTAAAAAGCATTTTTTGAAAATAAATAATTATTCATTTTGTCAATGTGGAAACTGACCCTAAGCTACGGTAATATGTTTACCGCCAAAACTTTCCTTTTAAATGGTACTGTGGAATGTGCCCAATTTTTTATGTTTTCCACATTTTAGATTACCCAATAAGCGTCATAGCCAACGCTTTTCTAACGTGTTAGTCCACAGTAGTTTTTTCCTGGAAATTTTTAAAAAAGAAATTGAGAAAAATAAGTGGTTGTCCAGGGTTTTAGTTACCATATTTCAAAAAAAAAAACCCAAATATAGTTTTTACTTTCATATTTTATTATTAGCCAAATTTGGCTAACTGTTGTCACTAATTATCATCACTTGAGCAAGCCATCAAAAAATTGAAATAATAATAATAATAATAATCAATGATGGGATCATGTAAAGTGGACAACAATGGTGATGGTCCCCGCAAGAATGTCAAACGCCTAGTTCCCAAGAATGTGTGTGTGTTCACACAATAAGCCTCCTTTTGGTACCATCAGACATCCCCCAACAATGAAATGTGCCTGTTTGTTGTTTCGCAATTTTCAAACCAAACAGCAAAAAGTTATTGAATTTAAAATAATTTTGGTCTTTGAAATTAATTTAAAATGACTTTGTCCACAAGATTTGTGAAGTTAAGTTGACATTGACAAAAGAAAGTACTGGGGGATGTGTAACCTTACATAAGGTTAAATGCTAACAGCACAAGGACTGACTAATAATAATTAAAATTTCATTAGTAACCAGTGTCGGCCGGTTCTTTCCTTTTTGGAAACATTCAGTTCCAGTTATAAAAAAAAAATTAGAACAGTTCCAGTTCTGGTTACACACATAAATCGAATTGGCAATCCAGTTCTTGGTGTGAATTTTGGTTTTGATTCTGGTTCTGGTTCTGAAAGTCAGACCAAGTTCTGGTCTAGTACCAAGTTACCTACACTGGAGTCAAGAGTTAATTGTCGATTTAACTGCTTTAACTGCTGTATGACCTCTGATTAGCCCCCCAGTTCCAATATTTTCTTTTCTTTTTATTCAAAAATCTCAATTTCAGTTCCATAAATAAATAGAACCCAAACCTGGCTTCAAAAATCAGATCTGGTTTCAGTTCAGTTTTTAATAACTGGGACTGATGGTTCTATTTCTTATTTGACAGAAAACTGGAACTCGCCAAACTGCATATCCACCCAACACTGTTAGTATAGTAGACAATAGGTGGAAGATAACCACATGGTGAAGATAACCTGGGCCCCCCACATCATTGAACAGAGGGTTTTTAGTAATAGTAGGAAGAATCCATGCACTGTGATATCCTTTGTCTGGCTAGTGCAACTTGCAGTTACAACTTGCCAGAAGATTTCCCAAATCTCAAAAGACCAGAGTTCTTGTTCCATATTGACTTATTCGATCCACTGTTCTGCACATATCCAATTGTTTCCATCCATGATAGTTCTGACTCCAGAGTAGTGGTTTTGGTGCAAGTGAAGCAAGTGGCCACAGTGAACCAGCACCCACCAGTGCACCATGAAGGATGAATGGTAAGTGGTCATGAAACAGTTCTCTGTTGGGTTTCAGTCTCCTAGCTAACCATGGTGGTTAGCTCAGTTGCTTCTTTTTTTTCCTACCTACCTACTAACAACCCACAAGCAAGTTGGCAATAGGTAGGTAGTAAAAAAAGCTCTTACCTAGTAGCTAGCTACCTATTTTTCCTGCCTATCTACCTATATAAGAGATGTATTTCCTACAGAATTGGTTAGCAAGGTGAAACCAAATATTAACTCAGTTGAGGTTCATCCACAACTGAGTAATAACGAGCATCCAGTGGATGGTGCACTGGTGGGTGCTGGTTCACTGTGGCCCAAATGAAGGGTCCAGGGTTTAGGGTTCATGTGCTCAGATCGTGGCTGGTTCTCAAGTTTTTACACGTGTCAGTTTGGCGCAAATTGTGAGAATCTAGAGTCTGAGGTGGAACATCCACCACAGTAGGGAGTACGTTAAATCAGCAATGGGTCCTTCCTTCCCCAAGAGTAGGTCTAGTGGGTCTCCTACAAAACAATGTTGGAAATAGTTTGTGATCAACTTTCCCACATGGAAACCCAAAAACATTATGTTAAAAATTGATGGGATATTCGACTAAGTGCACTCAACATTGAAACTCACCCTAAAGTGGGATTGATTATTGAGCCCCAGACTTGTTTAGGTCATTTTTCTGAATTTGAAGGTTCTGGTCCTCATGGGTTTTGTGTGTCTGAGCTCTGTTGTGGTGTTGTCCAAGGATGGTGCTCCTGGCCATCGAGTTGACTCAATGCCCATGGTTTGGGTTGGATTCAGGATTTAGAATATATCTCTGGATAAAGTTGCATGCCAATGTGGTTGGTGCTTCGGACCCTAAAAAGTCAGAACTTATCTCATACGTTGGTCATGATGAAGTTCATTTCCAGGTATAGGTAAGGATGCACCTGCACCTGCACCCCTACTTTCACCTTCTTGCTTTAAAATGAATTTAAAAAAATATCTTTTAAATAATTTAAAAATCGTAAAGCCCTTGGCCTGTTTTTTAACACTATGTGGAGCAGGCTTTATGAAGCCATAATATCCCGGCCCAACAAGTGGGAGGGAGTTTCCTTTCTTCATTGAAGTTTTACACTTCCTTTGTTGTGCAACACTATCAACTTTGTTGGGCTTTACGTTGTGCAATGCCCTCAGGCCAGGGGTATACATGATCTTTGGCGAAATTTAGCAAGAAAATTAGCAAAATCACTCAAATTTACACTAGAAAAACAACATTTACCCAAAAATTCCCAATTTCTTTGTCAAAACAATGTGCAGCTTGAGGTGCCTTGGAAACTTAAGGCCAGCTTTAAGCTAGGAGTCAGGGCTGAAAAAACTAGGGGCCAACTTTGAGGGCATTTTCAGCTTGTTGTTTGGCCCCAAGTTACTAATAAATGCTAGAACATTGATGTCAGGATATTATAAATGCTGGAACATTGGCCCCAAGGGTTGCAAATTGGCTTCACCCTTGGGGCCAATACAAGGCCCTTAAAGTTCAGCATTTATTAGTAACTTGGGGCAGATTGAAAATAATTTTAAAATTTCTGCCTTGACTCCTAGTGTAAAGCCCTTGGGGTTGATTTAAAACGGTGCCTAAATTGGCTGAGGGTTGCATACACTAAGTTACTTATAAAATATTGACCTCATTTTTTCTTTGTAGGTATCTGACTTCCTTGGACAGAACTTTCAAGCAGGCTGGAAGGTATCTTTGGAATCTCTAAGAGCATCTCCAGCGCTGCTGAGCATGTGACCCTGCAAAAATATTTTTCTCATCCAAGTTTAGTTCTTTATTTTTTGAAACCCCACCCATAAAACTGAAACGGGGACAGCAAATAGGTGGGTACTGGGGATTACAAATAGCAAACCATCTGGACCAATTATTATGATGAGCCAATCAGAATTACTAAGGAGCAGTGAGATTACACCTTTTTTTTTTGCAGGTGCACAATGTTGCTTTGCCTTTTACCAACCACCGCAAACTGTGGAATTATGCTGAGCCAAAACCATCGTTCTTGAGCCAAACCGCCATATTTTGACTTTTCTTCATCCAATTTACTGTGAATGATCACATGATGAGCACCTCTGGGGATGCTCTAAGGTCCTCACGACAGAAAACTTGAAGTTATAGGCCTGCTAGAGTTCTTCATTTGTTCATTAACTTTCTTTAAAATCTTAGACCACCTAGCCTATATCCTAGGCTACCAAACATGTTCTCAAAGGATAGGCCTTTGACGTAACTTATGGTAGAACTGTTCATCACCAAACATATACTTATCATTGAACATTTTTCAATATTTTCTTCCTTCTTTAACCAAATTGATTTATTTTTATGTCATTGGACACATCAACTGGACAACACACAAAACATAGGAAAAGGATGAGTGATAATTTGTTTCAATGTTTTTGAAAACATAGCTCTAGACACCTCTCTAGTTCCAGCTCCATATTTTCTCATTTTTAGTCCATTTTGAATGATTTAAAACTTGATGTGTGTGCCAATTAGGGCTTTACAAAACTTCTTTGTATTCTAAAGACAAAGATGCAATGATCAAAGATTTTAAGCTTGAAAATTCTATTTTAATTCACCCATCACCGAACATTGAACCCCCTTACACCAAATAGCAAATGTCTTCCCTCATTTCAAATTGAGCAATTTTTGTGGCATTGGAAGTTACAAATGTTTGTGGTGGAAGGTTACAAATGTTCTTTGGGCTTTAGAAGTAGAGGAACAATGTGTGAGGACTCAACCTTTTTTGAGTCCTTAAGTGTTCACTAACAAGCTTATCTAACCTAGTCATTTTGTTGTTCTGTTCCCTAGTTACAACTTCCATAACTTGCTCATACATTATGACATGTTTCAAGGCGATCCCTATGATTGTAGAAGGCCCCATTACTGAGTTGCCTTGTTGTTCTACAAATCATTCACAAAGCACACATTTGCATTAGCTGAAGATCCAATAGATGGAATCTGAAGTTCAACTTGTTTTGAAACCTTAAACTTTTATTGTCCAAGACACATGGTGATTTGACCGTTGGTCCGTTTATCCTGACCATCATTTTTTAAAATCAAAATGTTAAGATGTGTTTGTTTTGTTTTGTGACCATGTTGTAACTAGTTGTGACAAAAAAATTAGGGTGCAAGACAAACATAATACAAATCATATACATACTGAATAGCAAATACATTATCAGAGTTTCACATTGGCATGAGCTAGAAACCACCCAAGTTTTGTCCAATAACCACGTAAGACATTGCATTTTTCATCAAAGAGAGGCTTGAGGTTTCTAAAGGGTCAAATCGCTCTAATCTCTCTCTCTTGAGCCCACTAGCTTTCTTTCATCTTCTCAAAGTTCTTAGACCACACAAACCCAAGACCACATTGGACATCTACAGGAACTCAAGTTCTTGTTTACGTTCGGTGACATAAATCCTTCATCCCACACAAATCACACAATCTAGTTTTCTTGACACCACCACTCCACTTGACAAAACAGAAAAAAGGAAGACAACACATATCCACATCCCCTAATGACTATTTCAAAAAATCTTACAAAGAACTATAATCCTCCTTTGTATGATTGACCCTGTAACTTCAATGGATTGTTGCAGTTTTTCGGAATTCCCAAAAATCAGGGTACTTTCTTTTGAAATGCAAGTTAACAAAACCCATATATAAATCAACCCAAACACACACTTTGAGAAGAGTTTTTGGCCGTTCTTTGAGACCTTTAAACTTTTCATCATCTCCCTCATCAACCATCAATACTAATTCTTAGATAAATTTTTTGCCTCCTTGAGTACATTGCGCAGCAGATTCTCTTGTACTTCCCTTTGAGATCGAAAGCTAAAAAAACTAAACTTCAACAACTTTCCTACTAATTGAAAGCCAAAAATCACACTATCTATCTACACTGCTGCATATCCTTCTGCCATTGCACTGCAAGATTTCTGCCGAGTGCACTTCATTTGGCATCTCCTTTGCCACACAATCATCCTGCATCCAGCAGCAACACATACATACCAAACATAAAAAAACGACACAAAAGTTTCAATGCTATCAAACACCACCACATTTCCATTTGGTGATCTTCCTTGTCTCCACGCCATTGAAAGCAAAAACTCCTAACTACCAACAGAAAAAAAAACATGCTTCCTTGAAAAACCCTAAAACCACTTTCTATTCACACTCAAAACCCTAAAGTTAGAAACTTGTTACATGGTGTTGTTATGAGGTTCCTCCTTTTTAAGAGAAGGTTCAGTCTTGGTTTTGACATTATAAAATTTATTTGGAGGTTTTTTGGTGGGGGGTTTGAGTTTGGTTTTTTCAAGTTTAAATTTTTTTGATTTTGGTCTTAACACATTTTTTTCAATTTCAAAAACTTTTGGGTTCAATTCACAAATGAGTTCTGGGTACAACTTACACATTCCCCAACGCTAAAAATGGTATAAATACAAAATTTTATAACAAATCACGATTGGAGACTACATAGATATGGATTCAACAACTAATTAAAATTAATACTCACTTAATAAAATTCAATCTACTTATTAAGTTTTAAAAAATCAATTTTCATACTTAAAAATTTGGACCTTGTGTTAAAAAATGTTGACTTAAAATGATATTCATCATGAAATATTAATTAAAAATTTGGAAATGATTTTTTCACCTAGACTTTGAAGTTAAACACACTTCAACTAGAATAGAATTGGGATAAGTGACTCTGTGTGAGATTTAACATATTTGAGCCAACAACACAAGTGACCAGTAGTAAACATGAAAATGGTGCATTCATATTTCCAAGGTTGGAAAGAGAGCAACCCCATAATGCCACATCAACAACCATTGGAGCCTTTTTTTTCATTTTGTGGTGTTTCCACTTTGTTTATCCTTGACAAAACATGATTAAAAAGCTTTTGATTCATCCATTCAATCTATCCACACTTATTTATAACGAAATTTGAATGTTGTTCAAATCAAGTTATGATGATTTCGAAGTTTTTACCATACCTTGCAACCAATAATTAACAATTTCGATCAAGTGAGCTACATATTAACATGTTCACCTCTCCTATTAATTTGTAGGGTTTAATTTAAGTTCAATTTTTTTTCTTTTTGCAACAAGCCAATTTGATTGGCTCATCATTCAAAAAAATTGAAACTATGGAAGCTCCTCAAAATAGAAGGTTCTATTTTGAAGTATAGAGCTCCTCCCTTTTGGTTCACATATACAAGTGAAAAGAGGACAACATTTGCCAAAACATATCGGATAAAAATGAGGTGCTATGGAAAACATGTTGGGGAACTTGATGGGAACCCATTGGGAACTTGAAAGGAACATAATGATAACACATTGGGAACTAGGGAAACATTTAAAAAAATCCTTCCCCCTCCACCCAAACTTAAAAGGAAAAAAGGCAAGGCACCTTGAGTGCATGCTTAGGCCTTCCTGTTGGCGGCATGAAATTTCTTTTCCCAAAAGAGTTTTTCACCATTTTTGGCCTGGGTTAATACCCCTTACAAAAAACACCCTACTTATTGAAATGGGTTTCGGTTAATGTTGGGCGGGTATCCCAAGGAGTGTCAAGTATCACCTGATTTTCACCTATTTGTTCCCCATAAAAAATGTTTGGGTATCATTTTAAGTGATATCCTGATCAATATCTTAACCTCCAGTTTTTTCTCGTCACCAAAGCTAAGACCATTACCTTTTTTTTAGAATTCCATAACTGAAAATCGAGTTATGTAATTTTTTTTTAATGGGATCTAGTTCTTAGTTAAGGGGTTTAGGTGGTAGGTGTAGGGGTTAGGTATTAGGTGTTAGGTGAAAGCTTTTAAAAGAAGCCAACCCTATTAAGGTTTTGGGTTTGGTGGTGCCCAATGGGCATTTTTCTCTCCTCTAAAATTCACTCTCTCACTCCTCCTCACACACTTTCACTCCCTTTCACATTATACTTTCCAAGCTTTGCAAAAGTTTTTTTGTTAATTGGCCCTTTGTTATGTTTATGTGTTGTTTTTAATTCCTAATAATAGTTGTTTTTTCTTTGAGTCAAAATGCTTCCATCACTTGCTTCCACCAACTTAATACTTGTTGTTTTGTTTGTGCCTACTTGGCCATTGTCACCTTGCTTGCTTGTGCTTACTTGTTGCTTGTCCACCTTGTTCATGCTTTGTTTCGTCATCATTGCCCTATGTGTTTGTGTGCCTACTTCTACCTACTTGTTGCCTATTTGCTTTGTTTACACCTCCTTCACCATTGTTGTTGTGTGTGCTTGTTTGTTGCATGTTTGTTTTGTTCATGCCTACTTCATCATCATTACCTTGCCCACCTGCTTGTTACCTATTTGCCTTGTTTGCATTTGTTCCACCATTGTCATGTTATGTGTGTGTTTATGTGTGCTTGTTGCTTGTTCGCCTTGTTTGTGCTTACTCCACCATCATCACATTGTGTGCATGCCTCCATTTGCTTGTTGCTTATTCGCCTTGTTCACGCTTGCTTTGCCATCGTTGCGTTGTGTGTTTGCTTCTTGCTTATTTGCCTTGTTCACGTTTGTTTTGCCATTGTTATCCACATGTTTACTACTTGTTTGTTTTGTTCACACTTGTTCCGCCATCACCATGTTGTGTGCTTGTTTTTGTTGCTTGTTACATGTTTGCCTTGTTCATGTTTTCTTCACCATCGTTGCCTGCTTTTTTATTACCTATTCATTTACTTCATGCTTATTTTGCCATTGCCAATTTTTGGTCATCATGCTTTAGGTACCAAACTCTTGTTTTGCCATTGTTACTTACGTGCTCCCAAGTCCCTAGTTAGCCCCAAGTTGGGGCTAAGTCACTCAAGTTGCGGAAATGCGGGGGACTTGGGGCACGTTCCCAACTTCCGGCACTAAAGGGGGTAAAAGGGGTGTGTTGAAAGCTCCAGGATTAGACTAGGAAGAGGGACAAGCTATTTAGTTATTCAGTCCTGCATCCAAAACCAACCAACAAGTTGGTTAGTACTCATTTGGAACACTTTTGGTGTTGGGACAAGCCATGGGCAACCTTGGACTCACTTGACTCACCACGGCCCAGACTCGGGGGAAGCCACCACCTTCCCCCATATAATATTCTTTGCGTCTCACCGCCACACTTGCATCCGAATGGCACTTTTTCCCGAAACTCCCAAAGTGGAGTCCCGAAATTGTCTCGGTTTGGACTCCCGAAACTTTGGGCATTCATAACTTCTCGCTCCGACCTCCGATTGGGACGAGTGCTAAAGCAAAGTTGTAGCTCTCCTTGAGATCTTTCCAACGGTGTGTCGCATTCCACCTACACACATCGGGATTGGGTCAATTCTTGACTTTTTAGTGGTTGGGAATCAAATTGCCAATTTGACTCCCGGCCCTTCTTTTGACCATAACTTGTGCTGTAGATGTCGAAATGGCTCATGCAAGGCCATTTTGGACATCTACACTTCGAGACCTTTCCAACGGTATAAAAAATACTTCAATGCAAGGTGTTTTGACCCTTGCAATTGCGTTCTGAGTTTTTGGGAGTCCCGGAGGACTCCCAAGTCCCATTTTCGGGAGTGTGAAGGGTGACCTCACACTTCCCTCAAAGTGGGGTTGCGACAATTACCTTATGTGCTTGTTTTCACCCGCTTGCTATTCAAATACAAGTTTGTTTAACTTGTTAAGCTTGCCTTGCTTATTATTCATTTGTTAGATTTTTTTAACAAGCCAATTCTTTAAGATAATTTTGGTAGACGAAAGTTGAAAGTTTTATATTTATTAAATCTTTTGTGAAAACCACAAAATGGAATAATCATTAGAAAATGATAACAAAATAAGTGAAACTTGTGATATTGTCATGAATGAGTTTGTTATGAAAGAAAATAATGTGGAAGAAGAGTTTGCAATAAATCTTTGTTTACAATCTAAAATTTGAAAACATTTGGAAATTGAAAATGAAAAATTGATGAATTAAAATTTGAAGAAACTTCACAATCAATGAAAATTGTGGAAACCATAAGGAAAAAATGCATTTTGTTGATTGTTTTTTTGTATAAATGATAACCAACTTGTGAACTTGAATCATTGATAACTCATAAGATGTTTTTTAATGTTATAATGCACATGTGAATATAATTGATCCAAGAACATAGGCCATGAAAGAATTAATTTCATACTACATAACAACTGAAATAATCAAAAGTCATCATGAAAACAGTACACAGGGAACAAAAAGAGAACCAAATTGGTTTTCTCATCTAAATTCGTCCTCACTCCTCACAAAAGTTTTCACCCCTAGTTTTGGATTTGCCTTACCTGCAACTCCACTGCTCCTCATATTCTTCATTAACTCAAGTTAGAATAAATCTTGCAAATCTTGTGAACTGATATCCAGTTTCACTCACTTTATGGTTGCCCTCAAATTGGGGATAAAATAGGGATTACATGGTCAAACTAGGGCGCAAAGACAGGGTGCCATTAAGGGAGAACTCTAATATTTATGCAACCTAATAACTTAGACCAGTCTTTTAGTGTATTTGGAGCTTGCATTATAGAGAACAATCTTACCCATGCCAAAGAGGTAGGCATTTCAAAAGGCAAGGCATTTTGCTTTTCAAAACACTCACTTTGTTTTAATAAAAATCTCTTATGATACTCACTGGGTATTGTAACTTGGTGTGTAATTTGATTACACAATTACTTAGGGGTAAGTTGGGTGTAAAATTCCATAATGCATTGACTTATGTCTTGTGCACCATGTGATGTTGTTTGCTTGTGATTAATTGTGGA
>Ga0116227_10003798_pt1 | contig 33256 bp, 35 predicted proteins | sample S1TSphgellanicum_FD_89693 | JGI IMG/M metagenome (GOLD analysis project Ga0116227, IMG submission 89693) | Host-associated microbial communities from peat moss isolated from Minnesota, USA - S1T2_Fb - Sphagnum magellanicum MG | ecosystem: Host-associated > Plants > Peat moss > Unclassified... | reverse complement strand
GTGGGAGGGTCTGTTGGGGGGGGGGGTGGGGGGGAGTGGGGTGTAAAAATAGGGGGGGGGGTGGTTGTGAGGGGGGGGGGGGGGGGGGGGGGGGGTTGTTTGGCGAAGCGCGAAGGCTTCCGCCATTGAGGTTTTCTTTTTCGGGTGGGCGTCCGGGCTGCCTGTTTTTTTCTTTAATTTTTTTTTTTTTTTTAAAGGATCGGTCCCTTCCTTCTCCCCATGATTCTTCGGCCTTTACCCCCTTCTAGGGTTGGGTTCTTTCCTCCTTAGTTTTTGTCTTCAACTTTAGGGCTTCTTCTCTCTTTCAATCCTATTGTGGTTCTTTGTGCTTGTGGCACGGTTGATTTTTCATCGTCCTTTGTGGTTGGCGCGGGGCTAAGCACAATGTCCCTTATTTTGGATGTGAGTCGTTATTTTTGCAAAGTGACATGACGTGTCATTAAAAGTAATATCAAGGATTTCTTGCTCTTCCAATAGGCGGAGCCCTTGATGCTTTAATTACCCCCTTGGTCTCTTCTCTACCTCTAGTTACGTGGTTTTAACTTTGGACCCCCTCAACACTTTTCATTTAAATCTTCCTCGGCCTCGTTTGTATTTGCGCATCCCTTTTGCTTTACGGTGAGAGGTGCAATCAGCTTTTTGTCTCCCTTTTGATGGCCTTATTTGAGATTTGTTTAATGTGGCCGCTTGACAATTATTCCTTTTCATCCAGTGTAAGGAGAATGGTGAACAAGTACTTTTGGGAGGTGAAAGAAGGTGACATTGATTGGACAAAGGTTCATGATTGTGCAACAATGAAAGGAAGCCGTAAAGCTCATCAAGTGTCAACTATCAACTGTTGTAACCCAATTTAAGTGCAATATAGGCATTTGTCTTGTTTTTGCCCATGTTGTGTGGATGGGAATTCAAAGTTGCAATGTGATTAGATCAACCATGTTTCACAATGGACACTTGCTAAACTATGACCTTTAAATAGTTCTAATGTTGAAGGGGCAATGTGTGATTCTAATCAAGAAATTGAATTTGGAACTAGAGGAGAACAAATGGCAAATGACTTGGTGGTTGGAGATAACATTGTTGTTGTATGTCAGAACTTTACTAATGAAAGCTTCTAGTTATTTTTATGTGACAAAATGGTTCACACTGTAAAAGAATCATTTATAGATGGATGGGGACAAACATGGTATGAAGGTGATAGTGTCATTGGAGGGTTGTGGTATGAACGGCTACGACTTGGGAATCATACTTATTATCTTCATGAAAACTCACCAACAACCTGGGTCCTTTCACATTTAATAATAACATCTAAGTTTCCAATGCCACCAACTATTCATTTGGTTAAGGGCAATTTAACAACATATGAACTTTTTAAAGAGGTTTTAGGGATCATTGAAGAAGGCCTTGAAGCCTTCAGATTGTTTAATGATGCCTAGGATATTTCATTCTCCCATTGGGAACTTTAATGATACATAGCCAACTGTTGGACCCAACACTGGATAAAATTCAAAAAATTGTGATTTTTTGGGTTTAATACAAACTTGGTTATGGGTTTCGAAGTATGAAATTAATTTGATATTTGTAAGTTGTTAGGAGTAGTGCAATTCATTGTCCATGTATGCAAAAGATGTCTATTGAAAATGCATATATGGAAAGTGTTCACATGTTCAACATGCCATCGTAGAATTTGGTCACTTGGGAATCATGAAATTCAAGTTATCAATGGCATGTATGGTCAATACCTTCTATCTCCAACTCGTGAGTCATTAAATAATTTGAAGCTCTTTAGTGCATGATGAATAATACCAATATTTGGTTTTGGTGTTGATTTGTGAATTCTTGGAATTCTTGAGTTCTTACTTATTACCAAATAACACTTGCATTTTCAAATGTTTGTTTGATGCATTATGTGAGTATAACTTGCTACTTGTTTGGCACTGTTCCATCAGAGAAACACAAACAACACTAAATTGTAATGAAGATGCACTCAAAAGTTTTAGTCAATAATCTAAGTTTAAAAAAATGTTCAAAAATAGTTTACTAGTTGGTTTCAACTTCATTGTAGGCCTGACTAGACATTATGTATTCCAATTATTTTCTTCATATCGAAGCTTTAGTCCCAGGGTTTGAAACTTTAAGTTTCTTTGTGTATGACTTAAATCAAGTTGCCATTTTGTTTTTCAAAGTTGTCCATGTTTTTGTGTAATGTTCCAACAATAGGCCACTTGCAACTTGGGCACCTTCTATTATAACAAAATTAGCACTAACATGGAGCTTCATTTTAGGAACAATAGCATTGCCAAAATGCATAATACCATTGCAAGAATGCATTTTACAGAAGTGCATTCTAGTATCGTGTAGTTGTGGTTATGATTACAAACTACACAATACCATTGCCATAATACACAATATTATACTACACAAAATTGTGGATGCAATATAAACAAAATGTAAACTGTTCACAAAAGTGACATTCACTCCATGTGTACATAACCAAAGGTACATAGCCCTAAGGAGTAGTGAGCTACCCTTGCAAAGTTAGGTGCAAAACTATTGCCATAGGTACCAAAAAACAAAAAAAGTAAGCTAGAATCCTTAGCCTTTTGTGACATACATAAGTTCAAGATCTGGCAAACCAATAGTTATAGGTCAAAAGAACATCAATTTTCCTCTACATATGTCATTCAACAGTCATCATGTAGGTATTGATTATGTCCAAAACTATCATCAACCCAAGAGCAACTTAACAAGACCTAAGTTTTGTCATTACTTTTAATAATCCTTCTCTTTGAATTTTCATCTAAGCTCGTGTAACCATCTTTGGTTTTACAGTGGATACAATAATGCGTGATTTTGGTGCTTTACTCATAGATGGCTTTTGATTTGGCATCTCATTTTTAGCCTCATCTTGTGTGGGGTCCTTCAACTAACCTAATAACTTAACTAATACCTCAGTAGAAATTATAACATCTAATCTTGTGACATGTTAGCTAGTTCAATTGGGAACAATTTCCCCAATTGGATATTGGTTGCCTTTGTCGCCAAGGTAGCTATTGCCTTGCATGGTGATAAAGGTTTGCTAGTTGGCTTATCTAAGCATTCATCATCATCATCATCATCATCAGTACCCACCCCTCTTGATATCTTATCTACCCTTTTTTTTGTGTTGATGACAATGAAACTAATACCTTCTTCCCAATTGCCTTTGTAATGGAAGGTTTTGGACTAATGGGATGGTCAACATGGCAATTTACAACATTGTCCACAATTGCACACAAAAATGCAATTAATGAAATTTGTGAAAACATAATAACATAATTCTGACTTGATTTAAGAATGTGAAAAATTGTTGAAACAAAATGTCATTTAAGATGGGGTTCAAGGTTACCTAAATCTTCTTTACTTGTCAAGGTTTGTATGTTGGATGGGTTTAATGTCTCTTCAACTTGATAATATCGTTCTTTTGCAAAATTTAGGGCCCTTAGATTCTTTGCTAGTGGGTCATGCACCAGCACCTTGTCTTGTACATTGTACCAATTTAACCTAGGTGAAGTTGTAGTGCACTCAAGATTGTTGTAGTGCACTTAAGTTGGTACAATGCAAGACTAACAGAAAACCTTGCATTTGGTGAAGACATGGGAGTGTCCCTCTTTGGATTTGAACATGATAAGACATTCATGGGGCTGGAAAATTGGGTGTTCTCATTGTGAGCCATATAATTTACACTTGTTGATCCATACTCAACTTGGAATGACTCTGTACTTTCAACTACAAATGTAAAAACATGACATTTACTCACATATAATAACCAATGTACTCACCACCAGAAGCAATGTAAGCAAATGAACAACCTAAATGACAATATTCATTTTAAGAAGCCCCAAAATAAATTACTTGTTGGGCCCAAAATTGCCATTATACAACATAAGTTACAATGTTGCAATACACATAATGATCATGATTAGGAGCCTAGTAGTAGGTTTTAGAAAATTGCCAATGCCTAATCCATCACCTCATATAGAATATCATACTTGTTAAGATCTAGATGTACTCAATATGGATAACCTATGTACAAACTTAATTCAGTAAACAAAAAACCACCATTTCAACCACATGTGAAATTCAAAAAAATATGTTAATCCATTTTTAACCTCTGTAAATTTTCTCAATTCAACAAATAGAAAACCTACATTACATTAGCCATAAGGAGAATTCATGAATGTGAAGTTTGCCTCAAGAATCAAGTTTTATGCATAAGGAACATCTAATTTGGAAAGAACTTACCATTTACCATGGAGTCCATACCATTCTTAATAGCTTCCTTAACCTTCAAAAGCATATTTTGCCTTATGGATTCATGGTTCATTTCCTTAGCTAATTGTTGAAGTTCGGAAGCCCTAGGAGTGCCACCAGTCTGGGTGTAATTTTTGCTTGCATACACAACACTTGTTGGAATGCTCCAACATTGCAGCAAGGCAAAATGGGTGAAAGGTGTGCTTACAACTTGTAATTGCAATATCAGCACAATGGTACCACTAATTGCAGTAACCACACAACTTCATAATGATAATGTTATGTCCATCTTCCTCTAATGGCTTGTTTTGGTGTAGAATTGATTGAGGCCAAAATGAAACGCCGTTTCCTATCTTCATTTTTTCAATCTAATTTTGTATACATTTTTCTTCTTTGATGAGTTCATGTTGGTTATTCATAGCCTTTTCCAATTCTTTTTGTATCATGTGACATTTTTCATCAACCTTTCAATACAAACTTTTTCCTTTGATAGCCATCTCCTTTTTATCATTAAAAATGCCATTCAAAATGTCTAACTCTCTTTCTTTTTCATTTTTCACCTATAGCAAAGCATCCATATTTAATGCTAAGGTTGGAGTCTATTGTTGTACAAGTTGGTCTTCTTGAATGTCCTCTTTGGCATCCTGGGCTTCTAATAATGAACCTACAACCTTAACACATGCCAACCATGTCCAAGATAAATCAAAACCAACATTTATATAGCCATCTACAACATTTGTCACCCTTAGAATGTTAAGACAAAAACTCAATAACAATTTTACATGTACAACATTGTAGTTCTACATACATTCTATAAGATTATAAATAGATTGCCCACCAAACCAAACAATTACTTGATGTTGAAGCATTTGGATTTTCGCTTTGACATCAAAGAGTGATTTTTTGGCAACATCAATTTTATCTTGTGATTGTTGAACTACTATCTTTCAATCCCCCATACTAAATCATACCCCAATCAAACATTCCATACACTCTTTTTTTTCACTTGGAATTGATGAATGCAGGAGTTGTTATATTTCCAAAGCTAGTGTTTGAGCTCCAATAATTCCTGAACATTGGCAATGTCTTCAGCTGAGACATACTTTTATTCACGTTTGCAATTCCCTATTGGACTGCAATCCTTCTTTGGCTTTGAAGATGTTTGGCCTATGGCAAGTGCTCCATGTGAACGATTCGAACCTTCACTGATTTCTATCCTTTCCACTTTGTTTGCTTGCATCAACGGGTTCATGTTTAAATGTTGGGCTTTTTCTTTTGCAATGGAAACTGTAGCCTTTGCCCAATTAATTGGGTGACCATTGCGCTCTACTACCCACCCTTTCACCAACCAAGCCATGATCTCATTGTTTGTGCTATGCATTGTTCCGTAGATTTTATAATACAATTGTCCAATTTTTTCTTAATTTCCATTGTTAACAAAGGGTTGGTGGTCTTGAATTTATGCACATTACCAAACACTTTGGTAATGTCTGTAGTTGTAACATGTTCATCGGTTAGTTCAAACTTTGGGCCTAAAGTTGTTGCATGTAGTTGCTTGACCTCCTCAAAAAATTTCACATTTTGAAGTGCATATTCAACAATGGGTCGCTTCGGATACTCCTTATCAATTTTTTAAGCTTCTTTGCATTCTCCTCTTTTCCCATAATTTGGTACACAAACAATGCACCCAAAGTTATGTTAAAACTAACAAGTCCTTAAACCATGTGGTTATAACTACAACATCAAGCACTTTAAAAAACACATATCTCCTAAAATTTAAGCACACATTTCCTACAAAAACATAGATCCTACTAAGTAAAACATCATTCACTTGTTGCATAATTTAAAATTTGCACTTCAAAGCAAACGACTACTAAATAAAGACTAGTTTTAATGAAAAAAAAGGAGTCACAGTAGACAGTTTTAAGATAAGCAGAGTCCTAGGTAAGTACTAGTTTCTTTGAAAATTATAGAATTATTTTACACCACTTTGCCAAGGACACACTCTTAATCAAAGGATAGTTATAAGGACATATTACATAAGTTATGTGGTAATGAAAACATCAAGCACTTTAAAAAGCACATATGTCCTAAAAAAACGCACATCTCCTAAAAACACAGATCCTACTAAGTAAAACATCATTCAGTTGTTATGTAATTTGAAATTTACACTTCAAAGCAAGATATTATTAAATAAGGACTAATTTTTATGAAAAAAAAGGAGTCACAATAAATAGTCTTAAGACAAACATTCATTCATTTTGCACAACATCAAGCACTTTAAAAACCATGCCTCTCCTACAAAAGTACATATTGCTAAGTAAAATAACATTAGGTTGTTGCCATTATGAAGACTGCATTTTAAAGCAAGCTCTACTATTCATGTAGGATTTATTCTAATGAAAAAAAAGACATTTAGTACACAATCTTAAGATAATCACAAGCACTAATTTTTACAAATCACATTAAAACTTGGATCATGTTCCATAATGACAATTTAAACTAAATGAACCTTAACAACTTGGATGTAATTCAATGATTTCAAAAGCAAGATATGAAAGGATTTAAAACAGAACACATTGAAAGTTAACAAAGGTACCTTCTGTCAAGATTGTACTTGGTTTAGGATTGTAAAATTCTACTACAATATGGAATTTGAACACTCCAAAACAATATTACATACCTGCTTCCACAATAAGAAAGAATACATGTATTAGCAATTGTATGGATCATAGATTTACATGATCAAAAGCAAGACTATATAAGAAACAAAACACTTCAACATTTCAAAAATATATTTAAATCTAGCTAAGGGTCCTTAGATTGTTAAAACCAAGTTTAATTTCCCACAAAAGCAACTAAACTACAACAATGGGCTTATGGGGAGATGGCCACTAAAGTTGTATCCTCTAACTAACCAGTCACTTTGATGTTGACTTGGCATTTGTAGAATTTTCAAAGTCTAAAATAACTATTAGCTTTGTAAGTCGTTTCACAATGGCAAAATGTACATATGTGTCAACTTGTAAATGGGTTTTAGGACATGGCATAGTAGTGAAACTAGTGCCTTCCTTTTTGGACGTCCTAAAGGAATGTAAAACATTTCATCTTTAGAATCTCCATCATTATCACCCCAAGCCAGCTTTTCATCAGCAAATCGTGCCCTACTCAGTGTCTCCCATACGGCACATTCAATCTTTTTGATAGATGCAAACTTATTCACATCTTTCTTGATAGATGGGGACTTACCTGCACCCTTTTTGATAGATGAAGATTTATGTGCACTACTGGACACCCAAAACCAAATTAAACACTTGGTCATGTTGAAGTTGATTTTGCAAATTGAAAACAATACATATAGACAATGAACTCCCTAGTTTTAGACCTACAACATGATCAATCTTGACACCAAGAGATGCAATTCACTTCATGGACCAAATCTACACATTTTAGTTTAAAAATAATCCAAGCCTTCAATGCACCTCTTCAAACATAACAAATCAAACTAGACATAAAAAGTTTAGTTTTACTTCATTAGGAATACATTTTGATATCTTAGTACTTTGTTCAAGGTGCCCACATTTTAAGGTCTATTTTCAAACAATTTTAGCACACCTTGGTCCTTGGCTATGGTAGACAATTCAAAGGACATATATAATTTACAAGACACTGTAATTCATGTACAACATGGCTCATATGAAACTTTCAATAGAACTATGATCATACCAGATAAGTGAAACATTCCAACACACATTTAAATGCCATATTTCAAGGTGTAATTTATGAACGACATGGATTAGATAATTTTCTTAGCAAAGGGTTAGGGTTTGACAAACATGAAGCATCTCAACAAGCATACTTGTGCCATATTACAAGACCAATGTAGTTCATGAACAACATGAATTAAATAAGAATTTTAGCAAAAGGTTTAGGGTTTCATAATTGAAGCACTTAAATAAGCATAAATGCCATATTACAAGGTGTAAAGTTCATGTGTAGCATGCATTAGATAAGAATATTAGCAACTTAGGGTTTAGGTTTTCACAATCTTGAAACATTTCAACAAGCATCCATGCTAATCATTTGATGTTCAAAAGAAGGTGAGAAATGGCAAAGAATTTACAATTGCAATTATGTGACCTTTGATCAAGCTCATTCCATTCATCAAATGTAGTTTGTGTCTTGCACTATTTATCCTACTTCACTATTGAGTGAAATACAAAAGTTCACATGGACACGCAAAATGCTCCTATGCACCCTCCACTCCAATATGGTACTCTCTTGTGATAAAGAGAATGGTCAAACACCCACACAATAGTTGCAAGTTAAAACTTTATGCCATGTATTCATTGTTTGGCAACATTAAGCATTGTTCCTTAATTAACCACCAAAAAGTTCAAAAAGAAAATGATCCAAAGAAATCTTAATCAGACTACCAATATAATTCAACACTAATTAAAACAACTTGAAAAAAACTTTGCAGGATAAAAACAACTTACCTCTAAAAGCTTGAGCTTTGCCTTCCTCCAAATAAATTCTTATCTGCACACATGAAGATTTTTAGTTTCTCAACTACTCCCAACTCCTGTTGACATTTGCGTTTTGTGGTGTGAGAAGAACGTCAAGCATACAGGCATGCGGTGACTCAAGATCATACTAGTAATAGGGCTTGCACAAACTTGCTTGTATGTTGGGTGTTCGTCAAATGATTATGACGTTGAAAATGCCCTAGCATAAACTAGGTTATGAATAGCTCGAAGGTAGGTTAGGCATGTGAAGGAGAACAACATAATTTGAAATCAGATTTTTCATCCAATTTTCGTTGTCAGGACCCACTAATCCAAAATGGCCATGTGCTAGTTGTGTTAAAGCCTTGTGTTTAGAAAATGACTAAGCCCCTACCGAGGTTGGCTCCTCTTATTGTGATTGCACCTAGATGCTAACAAATGTTCAAACAAATATGAAAAGTAGGAAATATGTTATTCTTTAATGTGACCCTCAACAACACCACATTCCATCAAAGGTTTAAATCTAACAATTCCTTTATTGCTAGATAAGTTTTTTGATGGAGAGGATTTTGGTTGCAAAATAATCCAATCTACACCTTCAACACTTTTAATTGAGGCTATTGAATTAAGCAGTGTATTCTCTATTCCCAAATTCTTGGATGGTGCTAGTATAGTTTGGAGCTTAAATGAATTAGATCCACCTACACAACCCAAATCAATTTTTCCCTTAAGAAAGGAATGTGCACTTAACAAGGTCAAAGCATGTTAAAGTAGGCCAAAAAAGTGGTTTGCCTAAAATCCCATTTTAAAATATGACAATTTTTTACAAAAACACAAGAAAGTATATTGGAAAATCTTTTATCTTTCATTTAAAGAACATTTATGCTTACATTGGGTTTATGGTAACTTGAATATAAAATTTGAAAAAACTTAATATAATAAAAGTAAGTAACAAGTAAGTTTGAAATTGACTGGTAAATATTTTTTTCAAACCTACTTTTACCCTATAAGCTAGATATATTTTTATGAGAATGTGAAAAAGATGAAAAACCACAAGTACATTTTAGGGTCCCATTAATTCAATATTTTTAGGTTTATTTTAGTAAACCTTTAATTTTTCCCAATGGCCAAGCTCTATGTTCACTAAGCATTTTGTTCTACCTTTTAGGATTTGACATTTCAACTTGCTTCATTCTATCTTCAACCATTCTTTTTACCACGTTTTTTAACCCAATAATAGACAGCTCATTATCTTCATTTTCAAAATCCTTGTCTAAAGCTGCCTTCAACTTCTTTATGGATTTTAACTCATTCCACAACACTAATGTCAAAAATTTGGGGAATTAGCGTTCTCATCATTTCATCCTAAGCATTCTTACCTTCATAGCATCCGTTTACATCACCCCTTGCCTTTATAAGAATCTTGTGAAGTTTTTTGCCTATTGCTTGCCTAGCACCAGTAGTTGCATCATGTTCCTTCTTCATTATTCTCAAAATTGCCCTAGCTACACTTTTTGGTTTCACCAAAGGTATAGATGTTTGTTAGGTTGGAGGTGCTTGTTGCATAGGAAGCACACTTGTTGACCCTAAGTATTATGGAATTGTATTTGTAAGCATCTATATCCATGGCTTAGGATAAGATACATTTGCTTTTGCTTATGCCATTACCAACCATGACCTTGCATCCATTGCCTTTGCAATCGCCTAGGTGGTGGTTACCATTACCACTACCCTACAATAGCTTGAGGTGGATTAGTTGATTCAAAAGTGGTTGGGGTAGAACCAGTATCTAGTTTAAGGAGTTGCAACTTTTGTTTCCTCTCCATTTTTGTTGGAAAAGAACTTGGCATTGTTTCAATGACCTCTTATATTGACTCCACGTCATTTTCCATTTCAGTGGCATGAAATCAAATAACATGTAATAAACATTCATATATGCAATTAAGCTAATCCACTTGAAAAAATTATCATGAGTAGTGGGCACATTCTGATTATATTTAGTTGAAGTACCCAAACAACAACATAGTAAAACAAATGCATACCTCTAGAATAATTTACAAAACACATAATATACTTCTAGATTGAATCAGTCCAAAATTTTCAATCAAGCATAATAAGATTGTAGAGTTTTGGTAATTGTTAAAATTAGTACGTAGCAAATTAAAAAATGTATTCATGATCCTCCAAAGCTTACTCAAATAAGCCCTAATTAAACTAGCAATTTTGTAAAAGTCCACATAATGGTCAACAGATCACATGTAACATATTGAATTGCAATATTGCAATATAGAAGTTGTAATATAGTTGTAGTTTACACTTTGAAACCTAGTTTATAATGAACAATAGCTTGTTTAAATAATAGAGTGTAAATAATAACTATTATATTGTTCAAAATAGGCTTGTTTAAACACTCTACATTCTATCGTTTACATTTTATAGTTGTAATAAACTATTATTTGAACAAGCCTAGAATAATTGACCAAAATGAACTAGAAGCTCATCTCTAGAGGACACTCGATGGTAATTGTACCTTTTGAAAACAATTGCAACTAGAAGCTTCATCTCACCACTTGTACATGAGGTCTTAAACCGACCCTTTTGTCCCAATTGTCCATATTCATGCAAACATGAATATTATGCATATGGGAATGGAGCCATATTGGAACATATTTAAACAAACTTCATCAACATAGTAAACCATATGCATACCTCAAACTGGGTTAACAATATGCAAATTACATGTAGATTAATACACTTTTGTTGACATCTTACAAATGTAAATTGCATATTTTCTTGTAACTTATAGATGGATTAAGTAGTAGAAGAAACGTTACATGATTTTGTCCCTACAAAGCTTACTTGGATTAGCCTTCATATAATCAACAAGATCTTTACAAACTTGCTAATTTGTCAACATCAAAAGTTAAACATAAATTGAATTATTCTACTACATAGAAGTATGTAGTTATTGAATGCAGTAAACTGTTGTTGGGTTCAGGATTGACCCAAGTGTCTTTTATTTAGAACATATGATTGAATATGGACTTATTCTGAACCTCATTGCAAATTCATCCATTCATGCATAATAATTAAAAGAATTTTGGAAGAATGAATGTTGAATGTGTGGGTTACATTGCCGAATATTTGCCACACATATTTTAGTGGGCATCAAGATAGGATGGATTTGATGATACACTGCAAGAAAAACAACATACAACCAAGATGTTCCAAGCCACATTCATGATCCCAACACTTGTGTTATTAGTGAATTTAGGACCTTCCAAACCCGAGAAACAATGGATGTTATAGACATCCTAATTGAAGCATGAAAACACAAAGCAAATTGAATTTTGCACATAATATATAATACAAAAAATTAGGTTTAAATAATAAAAGTCTAGAGTTGCTAGGACCCTTTTGAGGTGTTCAAATTCACTTAATTACATTATCATTTTGTTAATAGCTCACAAATGTAGGAAGTTTTACTCACAACCACCCTATAGACTACTATATTTGTAATTTTGTATTTACAAATAATGCAAGCCCATTAGGAATGAGTTGCATCTTGCTTGATAATTACATGTACTTGAAAAAAACTTCAACCAAACAAAATGTCTTATGTTGGGACATATGAACTGGTTGCATCATTCCCCTTACTTGAACAATATCTAGATGCATATATTCCATTAACCACTAACATAATGACAATAAAGTTCAAGACCAACTCAGCAAGAATTTAGTTGAAAAAAATGAAGACCTTTTAGACTTTCAACCACATGACACCAAACAAAAAAAAACATTGAGCAAGTAACCTTGTAAACAACAACACACTTGCTGTGTAATCGTCGTCTATTTTTTTCTCTATGGACACCTCTTCCATTCCTATAGATTTAACATTCTCCTTACCCTCTATGCCTTTTGTGTTGCTTATGACTCCAACTAACCTCTTGCTGTGTTGTAGTGGCTTACCCAATTTAGGTAAGAATGACCATAAGTGTCAACTTCTTTGGATGAAAACATGGATGGTAGGGTGGACTTGAAAGTCCACCATGGATGGAAACATCATGGATGGTGGGTGGGCTTGAAAACCCACCAAGAATGAGAACATGAATGGTGGTTAGATATGAAAAACACTACATATTCTCATCTTATTATGAGATATTTAGGGTTTCTAAACATGTACCATATGCAAGACAATGTTGGTTGGGGCCAACAAATCATGTACGTGCTTTTCTTTCCTATGGATCCATGGTTGGCCAGCTTTGTTGGCTAGATAGCTCATTGAGCTCACACAAAAACAACACCAATCCTAATAAGTAATATTATTTATTATCAAAGTATTTGAATTTGTGTGTATGTATGTGTTTTCTTTGTTGGATGTTTCAACTTTTGTAAAGATTCCAAACATGAAGAATCCTCAAAATAGGTGCAATGCATTGTGATTAAATTTTGTCAAAAGGGTCAGCCAATACTCACACACCTTTTGGTATCAAAAACTTTTGACTCTAGTTAAGATTACCCTTAATTTTAGTTGTTGGTGGTGGGGTTCTCTCAAACCCCAGTGCTCCCTTCCTAGACTCTCTCAATCTCTCTCTCACATAACTATGGCCACAAGAAAAAGTCGTACAATTCTTAATAGGAACTGATAACCCAAAAACATGCTTTTAAAACTGCTTCATAGAAAACCTATTAAGGAGCTCAGCATAAGCACATGCATGTGGTTTGTCATATTGACCCAAGGATAAGATTTTGACCTGGTAAGTGAGTAAGAAAGAAATGGAATGGAACTCATTTTGGAGCAATCTTAGGTGTAGGTTGTGGAGAGCCACAAACCCAACCCCTTTGGTGCCTACTAGGTAGGTGAATGATGCATGTGGATGGTTAATATTGGCTGGTTATTGAATTTTGACCTAGTTGTAAACATCATGTATCACATGCACAAGAAGGAATTGCAGCTCTAATCATTGGCATAACATTAGGCACCGACCTTTTTTTTATTGATGAAAGATCACCAAAAAGCAATGGAAGAAAGTGCCCTACAAAATCCATTTAATGAAAAAAGGGATTTTTTTAAAAAATCATTATATATTGTCATATTTGCAGAGCTTGATTACCACCTTGCAATGGAAACCTTAATGTAGATTGCCTAGTCTAGTTGGTTGTGACGTAGAGCCCATCGCTAACCTACACCATCAAATTTAGGTTAATCGTTGATGAACTCCATGAACGATGGATCCTTTGCCACAAATCACATCAAGTTTGTGTCGTCTATCGCCATTCCCTGGTTCATTATGGAGCAACCAGCACCATGAGCATTGAAATGGAATCACTACAACAAAAGGTGTCCATGTATGCCAAGTGATTTCACTAGATTTTGAGTGAATTCACTGGTTGTAATAAATAAAGACCAGTGAAGAAGTAGTGAATTCACTAGTCTAGTGAACGAGGACTACTGAACTACACCCACATTTTGTAATAGTGAATGGAAGAGCTTCAAGCTTATGGCATTATGATCATTGATGTGAAGTACTAGGGGTGTGCTACTATGGCATTTTCATAGAAACGTGACGTTGTGAATGCTAATTTGCCAAACTTTGAAATGCATGTATGTTTATGTTTTCTCCTCGTTTTTTCTTTGGAAATTAGGTTGTTCTTTGTTTGTGTTATAAATAGTGAACATTGTGGAGGACATTGGACTTTGGAGTTTAGACTGTGGAGTGTCTTAAAAGTTGTATTATTGGTTTTTGTTCTTTAAGTTGTGAGGTTGTGAGCATTGTAAATTTCTGTAGACACTAGACAATTTATGTCTGGACTCTGGACTTTGTGGCCTCCATGTGTAATCTGCACTTTGTAGTGTGTAGCATGCACAATGTGCACAACAAATCTCTTTTGACGTTCATGTTGTGTGAATTCGATGGTTTCAATAAGGAATGTGAAGCTTAAAGTAGCCAGCATTGTTTTACCTTTTTTCTTCAAGTCTAGTCACAATCTTGACAACAAATCTCCTTTAGTGATCTCCTTTAAGTTTCTAGCAATGCTTTCTTTTGAGGCAAGTTTGAGTGGTAGTAAGGTTGCATCAAACTTGGAATCAAAGCTCAACAATCTTGTTATGCAATTGATGTGCCCGAGTGGTTTACCGACCTTCATTCCCCTTGCTACACCCAACTTGTCTGAGATCCAAGTTTTGGCGGACAAAGAAAAGGAACCATTACCAAAGAAATTTAAGAAAAAGTATGATGTTTCTTGCAAATGTAAAGACATTTGGGCTATACAATTTCCATGGGTAGAAATGCTCAAAACTAATCGTGGAAATATTAACAGTGTGAAGTGCATTGTGTGTTTAGCTATTAAGGGAAAAAAGGTTATTTTGGGTCTTAAACTGGACACGCTTGAAAAGGATGCGAAAAAGACAAAAGTAGTTCAAGATATGCCACATTTGGGTAAGAAGGAAATGGAGTTTTATGTGAAAAAAAAATGCACCCATGCCAAGAATGAAATAATATATTCTCAACAAAGTCATATTTCCATTGTTGAACAAGTGATTTGGAGAGGCTTGAAAAGGGAAAGAGGAAGAAAAAGGTAATAATTTGCCACAATTTTGCATTTGTTATAGCAAGGTCGTCATATGTTAGAATTTGAGGCCATGAAACCACTATTTTCTTTTCTCAATGTTCTCCTAAACCCTAAACATCATTGGAGTGATTTTGTTGGTTAGGTAATGGCCGAATGCTTACACAAGCAAGTCCTTAACAAAATGTGAGAAATTGTTGCAAGTTCAAGGTATCTTGCTCTTTCCTATGATGAAGTCACCACGATTGATAACCAATCATGGATTTCAATTCATTGCTACCTTGTTCAAGATTGGTGTATTTACCTGTATTGATTTTTTGAAAGTAGGTAATTGAAGGAAGAGGTTTTAATAATTTGACTAAAGTGATTATGGATGCTCTAAAAAAACATGCAGGCATGTCTAATACATATGTTGTTACAAAATTATTATCATTTGGTGTTGACAGTGTAAATTTTTTCCAAGGGGTGAAAAATGGTGTTACACGCTAACTATAAGATAAATATGTTCCCCACTTGGAAAGCATTCATTGCATGGCACATCGCACTAATTTCGCAATGCAAACTCTATTTCATATCCTTGTTGTGAAGTGCATAGAAGATTTTTTTAATCATTATAATTACATTTTTCTCATAGTTCAAAAAGGCACTTTGAGTTCTTGAAACTTGCAAATTTGATGAAGGCGAAGGGGAACAAGATCTTGCAAAGTGTAAGAACACATTGGATTAGCGTGCTCAGTTTAGCAAAATGGACTCTTTCAATGTACATGCCATTAGTTGCAAAGATGGCTGAAGATAGTCCAGCTCTAATGGTTGCATGGGTGAATTTCAAGTTTTGTTGTGATGTGAATTTGCTCATTTCCTTTTTTTCTTTGATGCCCATGTTGGAGATTGTCCATGCATTGATCAAATTTGCATCAAAAAGGGATGTTTTTATTTATGATTATGTTGTAGCAATCAATATTTGCTAAAGACAATTGTATACTCACTATTCAAATCCTACATCAGAAGTATTCATCTGATGTTTTCAAGCAATTCCATGATTTGGTTGATTACATTCACAACACATTTCATCTGAAATGGAAAGCAAGTTTTTTGGACCTCAACACTTTGAATGTTGAACATTTATGTTTTCATTTTACAAGTTTTACTTTCTAGGCTACAAGTTTAAACGCCCATGGGCAAAAGATGTAGGTGTCTTGGGAGATTTTCAATGGTTTTAAAGATGCCACAAAGGCATCTTGTTTAGGTTTTTTGTTTCAACCCATTTTAAGTTTGTCTTCATTTGAGTTTGTTTAAATCTATGTCTATCTAAGTAATGAGTATATATTGAATGTGTTTGAGTTTTCTTTTGTCTTTGTTTACTTCAATTGAGTTTATATATCCTTCTCTGTTTGAGTTTATTTGCGTTTGTGACTCCATGTTTAAATCTGTCTAAGTTTGTCAATCTATTTGAATATTTTTGAGTTTTTATAGATTGAATATGTTTAGGGTTTAAGGGTTTAGGGTTTGAAACCCCATAAACTCAAGTATGTCCTTGGAAGTGGCCAAAATTTGTCCATCCATTTTATCCACAAATGCTCTTGAAATGTAAGCTAGCATATTCAAGATTACCATGAAGTCTAATGTTGTTGCAACAATGGAAGCTCCATTTCACGTCAATCCTTTGACATGGCTTTGGAAAACATTAGAGGCTTCCCACATCTTGAGGCATTCATTTCCAAAAAAATTCAAGTTGGCAAATATAGCAATAGTGCAAATGTTGGGGTTAATGGAAGATGAACACACATTTCCACATTATCTTTCATGAAGTCAAAATTGAAGAATCACTTCAATGAACATTTGCACACAGTTGTTGGGATGTATTCCCAAAATTTCTTCACTTTGAACACCTTCCCATATGACACATGTTTTGATGATTGGAAGGAGCAAAAACCTAGGTGGAGTTTGAATTAAGTTATAATGGAAATAATTTAAGGCCTTCTCAACTCTCAATGATGACAACTTTTAGTTAGAGTTGGGTGGTTTTTTGCTAAGGAAATTAGAACATTGGGTTTAGGGTTGAAGTTGAAGATGCACCATTGAAGGTTTGTTTGATTGAGTTTATTTGATTTTATGTCTATGTGTATGTCTAAGTTTGTGAACTGTCTATCTATGTTTGTAATATGTATGACTCTGAGTTTGTTTTTGAATAATAAGTATGTTTGATTTTGTGTATTTTAAATTCTATTTGAGTTAGACAATTTGTGAATTTGTGTCTAAGTTTTGAATCTTTTTGAGTTTGTGTTTGTTTGAGCAATGAACATGTCTAATTTTGTGTCTTTTTATTATGTCTAGGTTAAAAAGTCTATTTCTATTTGACACTTGAGTCTTCATGAGTTTGTCTATAAGTTTGTGTCTAAACCTATCTGCATTTATTTGAAGGTCTAGACTTTGTATGTTTAAGTCTAATTGAAACATCATATTTCTAAGTTTTTTTGCATCTTGGTTTGAAATTATAAATCCTAATTTGAGTCTTGATGTTTAATTGAAGTTTAAGAAACAAATTTGAAAGTCTTTAGGTCCAAATTTTTTAAGGTGTATCAAAATCTTGTCACAACATCACCCTTTTTTATTTTTTTTACCTAGTCCTTTTTTACCATGTAAAGACACATTTATGGATGATTATGATGGAATCTACAATTGTAATGGTCTAAAATATGGTCCTTCTAAAAACTTTGACAACTTTTGACTCATTATTTTTTATAGGGATCAAAATATAGGGTAAAAAAGGATTGTAGTAAGGATTGGGCCTTTTTCGTCATGTGTGTTACACCTTAAAGGATTTTCACCCCTTTGTTTATTTATTTTGAATGTCCTATATTTGAAGTGAATGTTTAATATACATCCATTGTCCAATATTATGTTCTATCATATACTATCCAATTTTGAGTTTGAGCTTATGTGTCATATGTACATTGTAAGTCCAAACTCCATTATGTTTGAGCTTATGTGTCCAATCATCCAATGTCCAATGTCCATTGTAATTTGTGTTTGTTTGCAATGTGCATAGTGTGTCCTAAATTCTAATTCTAATTCTTGTTATGAACAATCACCCAACAATGGAAAAGGACTTTATTCAAGTTTGAAAAAGTTCTACACACATATAGTTTTATATTACATAGATGATAGTGCAATGTGCATCGCCATAGAGCTATGTAATATATAGGTTTTGTTGCCATATTTTAAATTATGTGATGTACATTTCTCTAGTTTTTGTTGGTGCAAATTTTTCCATGTCTCACCAACTTGTAATGAATTTCTTTTATTGGACATAGCCATATTTTTATTTATTGAAATTTTGTGTAACTAGAAGTTCCATAATAGAACATTTGCAGATTACCAAATATGCACTCCAATTATATGTCTAAGAACCACCTACTCAAAATTACAAAATCCAAGTAAGAAAAAGGTTATTAAGCATTGAGTCGAGGGGTTTATTTTTTAGATTTATTATAGATGCAGAGTCAAAAAGGGCATGATTATCATTTTAATCAATTATAAAAAATCTATAATCAACTGGTAAATTATTAATACTTGGCTTTACAACTGGGTGATTAATAGGCTCAAACCTCAAACCTTACCAACACTGGTCCATTCCACCTTAGAAAGCCCATATCTTCAAAAAGTGAAGGTGCATTAAGGTGGGGAAGATGTGATGGAAGTTTTTTCCCTCCTCTAACCATGTGAGGGCATCAAGAAGAGGCTCACCCATTTGTGAAATGCATGTTTATCCCCAAGTTCCAAAGAATTCATTTTGACTTCATCCAACTCATTTTTCATCCTATTTTTTCTTCTCTTTTGCCTTACTCTTCTTCTTCCTTTTTTTTTTCATATTGTTTTTTCTTCTCTTTCTTGTTACTCCTCTTTCTTTCTTCTTCTTGTTTTTTTTCTCTCTCTCATTATTCTTTTTTCTCTTTTTTTTTCTTGTTGTTTTTTATATAAAAAAAATTTATTGTTGTTTTTTTTTCATTTTCTTTACTCCTCTTCTTCTATTTCTTTTTTCTTTCTTTTTTTTACCTTGCCCTTTGTCTTTTTTCTCCTTGTTTTTTTTCCTTTTTCTCCTTTTTGTTTTTTCTTCTATTTCATGTGTGTTGGGACTTTTAATTTGGAATAAGAAAAGGGTTTGGAGAATGTGTGCGTGTTTGGAACTTTAGTTTGGAACAAGAAAAGGGTTTATAATGTGTGTGGGTGTTGAGAGCTTCTATTTGAAGCAAGAAAGGGATTTCAAGAAAGATTATAACTTGTTGCAAGGGGTTGGGAGCTATGGTTTGAAACAAAATCATAATGCAATGTGAAGGCAAGTTTGGAACAATAAAACTCCTTACAATAATGCAACAAAACTTGGGAGTTTTTTAGGTGAGTTTTTTTGGTTTTATTTTTATATTTCATTTTTTAAAAATATATATTTTTTAATTTTTAATTATGTCTTTCATTTTTTACTTTAGTTTTTTTTTCTATTTTTAATCATATATATATATATCCATTGTTATTTGCCCTTTGTGCATTTCCCTTTACCATTGTTCTTTCCCATGTGTCGTCGTTTTTTCCCCTCTACCATCGCAACTTGCAATTAATTAATTATTGGAATGTTGTGGCAGCCTTGTTGGAACATGGCCTTTTGCAAGTATTTTTGCCTTTGCCCTTGTTGTAATTGTTAATTGTGCAATTACTGAAATGCCCAAGTTGACAGCTTTATACCTTCAAAGATGGGCTCTAAAACCATGTTGGAAGTTTTTATGAAAATTGCTGTTTGCTTCCCTGATTGCAATTGTTTACTAGGCTTGGTTGAAATATGTTCAATATTGTTTATCAACTAACCTTTGAGTTATTCTATCAAAGCATTATGTGAATATATTGCACATCTTTTATTTCTTTCTTCCCTTTCCTTTTTCCTTCATTTTTTAATTACTTATACTATTTTTTTGTCCATAATGTTTTTTAAGTGAAACTTGCAGATATTCATCAAAAATAACAACATTGGACTAATTATAATCCATTAATGGCTTTTTGCCATGTGTTTTTGCTTGCAAGTAAATGCGAGAGGGATAACAAATTCTAAAGGCAAATTGAAGCTTGAGCTTTTTTAAAATGAAACAACTCCTCGTTAGATGCATGTGTAGATTCACATAGATCAACTATGTAATCTAAGTTACCTTTTGTTCATGTATCTCTTAAAATACGAAGACTTGTAGGCTTTTCCACATAGTACCTTGGTAATTGCTCCTACCCATCAACATTAGCTTTAGTTTTAGCAAGTTCATCTATAGTGGTGATTATGTTGATTAATTTTACAACTACTCCATCTTCACCCCAACCTTTAGTATCATTCATTGTTCCATTAAAATTTTTTACATTATCCTCATTTGATGTGTTGTTGTTATGATTAGCAATGTAAAGTTCATTGGGCTTAGTCCTTCCATCCATAGCCTTTGGATTAAAAGGCCAAATTCCTATAACCTAAAACCCATTCTTGATGTTTCTTTTGGACAAAACTAAATCTAATGCCTTATCTATCTAGCTTGCAAATGTAGCCTTGTCTAGCTCATTGTAATTGTTTCTAACCATGCTATTGGATTTAGGGATAGTGTTATACATTTGATGAGATTCCTTCTTTGTTATAACTTTAACTCTTGATCACTTCCCTATTCGAATCCCAATTTCATCACAATTCCATATGTGACCTGACCTGTATTGATGTTGGGTGTACAAGGATGCCAAGTTTTGGTAGAACAAGTTGCAAGAGTTGGTCGTCAAACCTTGGGTTCTACTGATGTCCAATCCTTTTGCAAGTTAGATGTTCAACTCTAGATGCTCGTGTTTAAACCAATACCACCATGAGTCCCTAGGTAGCCCATTTTGAAATGGGGTGGGTTAGGTTTGAGTCATTTCTACCACCTTCCATTTGAATTGGTGCAATGTTATGGAAAGCCTGCATTCCTACATATTCAAAATCCATGCAACAATAGCTTCATTTTCTTCTTGAGTTAGTACACCTAATCATCCAATTTTCCTACTTCTGGTCTTCCCATATAGGAGGTCAGAGAGTGAAGTTATGAGTATGCCCCAAAACTTGTTGGCCTCCCACAAAGAAATTATGCCTCTTTCAATTACATCCATGGCTACTTCTAATGATTCACTTGACCACTTGCCTTTTGGATTTGTAGTAAGCACCCATTTGTTCTTGTTGACCTTTGTATTATGTTTGATATAATTTGAAGAGGGACATTGTTTTCAATGTCCATTTCTTGTCAGTCTAACACCCCACTTTATTTCCTACAAAGGACATTGAACATCATGATGTTCTTGGTTCTCTTGAACCCAACCTCCAAAAGCTTGGTGGAATGTGGTTAGGCCTCATTAGTGGTACCCTTTTATCTTTCTTAGGTTTAGACAAAGAAAATAAGAAGTGTGTTAATTTAGGGATTTTGTGCAATCTATATTATTATGTTAGTAGACTAGTGTTGATTATATCAAAGATGTCTACAAAATCAGTTTAATCTAAATTTTCATATGTTGTTGTTGTGTAGGTTGTAGGAATGTATCTAATTGTACGTTGTGCTTGAGCTATAGGAAATTTGCACTGACCTACTATTTTTCACACTCTTTCCTATTATAGGGACAACTAATTTAGCTATTCAATGAAAGTAAATGTACTTGTTAAAACTTTCCTTGTAAATCTTGTCAATATATGCAATTATGCTTTCATCTTAGTGATTTTCTGTCTTGGGTACTCTCTTTCATATTTTGTAGCACCTCTTTCCCTTTGCTTTATAGTTATTTGGTTTCTTCCTTCCTTTTGCTAAGCAACTTTATGTCTCATCTTTCACTTTGCTAAGCAACTCAATCTTCTTTTCTTTGATTAGTATCTTTGAAATCTCTATGTTTTCCTTAGGCATTTGTGATCTGAGCACTATTGCATTGGGACATAACAATTCTAAGAATGCTTGAAGTTCATCTTCCACATGTTGTGGGAGTTTAGACATGTCCATTTGCAATTGTGTTAAGTTAAGTTGAATGTAATACAATTGCATTTAGACTGCCAACATTATGATTGTGATGGGTTGTTTTGGCGGGAAAAAGACTTAGGAATTTCTTAGATCCTTAGGTTTAAAAACTTTCCCATTTATTGTGCTATTGGAGTCCTTTAATGTGTTGTACCCTTTTCAACCTTAAAATTTGTACTCATCACCAAACACTAAAAACATATAATGGAGGTCATTGTTTGTAAGTCTACCCTAAATCACACCTTACACCGAACACTTAAAGCCCCAAGTACATTTGGATTTTTTAGATTTGTAAAATGTATGTGCATTGCTTTGTGATGTATATGAGCCCATGTCCAAACATTACCTTTGGTCATAGAATAGCAAAAATTATAAATGTGCCATAAATTTTGTCCAATAGTGTGGTTAATGGCCATATAGATGCACACATATGTGTGTGCTATACTATTCTTTAAACCTTCATCAACAAACACCTTCCACTAAGTAAATGAACAAAATCTTTGTATAAAAATTCTTTGATGCTCCCATGACCAAACATAAACTCAATGTCATTGGTTGGAACTATAAAAAATGCCAAATGCAATTTTTTATCACCAAGCATTCAATGATAGGGCAACATAGGAACAGCCGTAGGGCCATCCTTATTTGCTAACTCCCCAATAGTGATTATTTTGGGTGTTTGGTCATGGATGGTGTTCAGTCATAAGGCAGGCTACCCTAGCAAGCATCCCCAGACATATTTTGACATAATTGTCAACAGTTTTGTTTAGGACCATTGAAACAGTAGTGAGTAGATAGACCCGTGGTGACACGCTCCCCAATAAATGAAATAAAGCTAAAATTTGATGACCTTTTCTTTGAAGGAAATGGAAACTTCTGCCAAAAAAGTGAATTAGAGTGGCCTTTTCATACATTTTCCTAAAACATTCCAGTAAATTGATAACCAAGGGTATTATGTTGAAATTGATAACCAACAATTCAAATTTTCAAACAAATGATATTATACCCAGTGTGGTCCTACCAAGCGCGTTATGAAAAAAGAGCGATGACCAGCCAACACTGGTCCGTTCCACCTCAGAGGAGCCCTGCAGCCATGGGAAGGCGTGGGGAAGAGGCCATCCACTATGTGAAATGCATGCTTGACTACCAAGGTCAAAAGGACTACTTTTGATACCTCGATATGAGGCTTCTTTCTTTACAATCTGTACTTCGTAAGTTGACGAGGACCCTCCTCCCTTATTTCCACGAACAACCCTTCATCCCTTTATGCCAGATTCCTTGGCAAACCTCGGAATTTTCTCTCCGGGACAAGAAAGATGCCTTGGGTGAACCGGCACCTACACTGGTACCTGCATACTAACAACCCAAGAATTTTTTTTGATTTGCCTCTAAAGACTAACCATTAACTTTTCCCACCCCAAAACTAAATTAGGGTACCATAGCCTACTGTCATCGTCCACACTGCCAAAACCAATAGTTAATTTCTTTTTACAAAATATCAATTCGATTTGAGATCTTTGAAATTAGTCCTTTTTCACATTGTTTGCCTGCGATAATAAACGATGCTAAAATCAACACCTCAGCTTCATATTTACACAAAATTTCAAATTTGAAGGATTATTTAGTGACAAAATTGACCTTAGGGTAATGTAGATCATGGTCTTGAAATTAGGGTAGGCCTTGGCCAGAAAAGAAAGCAGTTTCATGTGTTTTTGGGCCATTGGAAAATAGTAAGTAACTTCATCACAATTGGCTCCAACAAATTGAAATCAAGGCCAGAAGCATTTGCCTGGAAAGACAAGACAGCTGACGAATCCCAACTACAGGATGAGGTCTTGCAGCTTCATTTAGAAAAACCGGTAACCCCTTATAAAATCTTGCTTTTCTTACTTTTCTGACATTTCTTTCCCAGAAACTACACAAGTAACCTTCGTGCAATGGACCGTTCCACTTAACAGAACTTTAGCACTCCAAAATTACATTGTGTAGGGACTCTCTACCAGTTGTAGGATTTCCTGCATACGTGTGTGGAGAGGGCTGACATGGGTCCCGCCTCACGCGCAGCGTGTTGCCCAAACTTGGCGGCCTTCCCTTTCTAAGAAAACTTCAACAGCATCCCCGCCATTTATATTCAACATCCAGCTCCCTGGAATCCGCCATCTTCTTCATTTTCCATTTTATACTTGCACTTCCCATCATCTCCTTTGAAAGCCTTCGAGTGATCAATCTGCGTTTCACTTATATCATTAGACAACTGACTTGGAGTTCCCTCCAATTATTCCTCCTCCTTTACTGCTCCAGATTTGGATTTGAAGCTTCTGGTCTGATCTCTCCGCTGCTCTAGCATTGTAATTCTTGGCTTCAAGCTGCTTAGTGCGAGTTTCAGAAAGTGAGTGACCAGCTAATTTTTGCCGTCTTCTTCTACTTCCCTACTGTATAGCTCTAAAGTCGGGAGCTCTACCTATAATCTTAGCTGAGATCCATCATCTTGGGCATCGATAGGCACGCTCATTTTGGAATTCAGCTCTAACTTCTCTTTTTTTTTGTTTCCGTCTTTTGCTGCTCCGCGGCTGTGAGTACACAGCTAGCTCATCAACATCAGGTGGCAATGGAGGGTTCTACTGTTAAGATGAGTTCCGCAGCTGATTATCATGGTGTCACTCCAGAGGAGGTCAGGAAGACTCGGTCGAAGAATCCCTTGAGATGGTTCAGGAGCGAGTGCAAATGCAGCGCCTCCAGCTCGTCGGCGCCACCGAAAGCAGGCGCCGAAGTTTCTAAGAGCAAGACAAAGGAAAAGAGAAGCCAAGCAGCTACCCCAATTCAGCGTTCGAGTGCTCCGCTGGTGGTCAATTATTTCCCATCTGGCATGCCTTTGTCTCGCAGGTGAATTGGAGGTTCTCGTGCACAATCTGCAGTTGTGCACCTGCATCCCTGCCAAATGTTAGGGACAACCTTCTACCGAGTGCAAAACTACCACAGGCTTGCAGGAACCTCATCGCGGAAATGCAAAGTCTAAAAAACCATGTCGCCTATCCTTCCCTTGGCAATCATATGTCTCCTGGACGAGCCATGAGAATTCCTGCGAGATGGACCATCCCGGAGCGACAGCAGAAACACGCAGCGACGACGGTGTCACCAACAGCCAGTGGCACCAGCGGACCGAGGGATGGATGGTGCGTTGATGGACGGATGGTGGGTAGACAGGAAAACGCTTTTCGATTGGGTTCCAGTTCGGTAGCTAAGCATGGTAGTTAGCTCAGTTATTATCTTTACTGCCTGCTGACAACTAACAAGCCCTTACCTATGCATTGGCGATCTACAGGCATCTATATTTACTTTGTACCTACCTATTGTCCTACTTAGCTTCCTTTTATGGATTTCTGTTTGTGTATAAGAGAGGTGCAGTAGATGAAACGTCGTGTCAAATCAGTTGGGGGTTATCCACAATCCACGTTCCACTGAATGGTGTGCTTGTAGTTGTCAGTTCACTCTGGCCAATACTTACACGTCTTTATGTGTCTAGTATGCATTTCGAGTAGTACTGCTTAATTAAAAATGCCTTTTGCAACTTAAATGTGACAAAAGCTTGTTCCCCATGACAAGAGTGAGGAGCTCTTAATAATACAAAACCATTATACTTTTTCCAAATTGCCTTGTTCACATTGGTTTCCATGGTTCCAATGGTTCAAAACTTGTGGTGTACTCACTAAATTAGTTTCTGTGAGATGTTGGATGCAAATTAAGTTAGCACCAGCCAGAGCTGATAATGAGGGTTTAAACCAGTGTGCACCAGGTATTTCTTGGAGCGTTGGGTATTGATCTGGTTTCAAACTGGATATCTGGATATATCCCTGGTGGGTCTTATTTTTCCAAAAACCTGGACCCTCCTCTGATGCAGGTGTTTTGAAAGTTAAATCCCCGCCCCTGCTTCATAACTGGTGATTTTAAGGTTTTAAAATATCCATATTCAACCCTGGAACAATGTAGGAGCCAGGTTTCTATCAAAAACCAGGTTATAATAACCATTTGAAACCTGGTGACATTCAAAGGTCTGAGTGTCTGTCAAAAACCCAGTTATACAAACCATTTCATATCTGGCTAGGGTTAGGGTGGCTTGTGTTTTTGTGTGTTTTGTGTGCTAAGTGTTAAGTGCACAATGCATCGGGCTTCATTTCATGATTCTCAACTACCATTTTTTTTTGCTCTTGTTGCTTGCAACGTTTAACCTGCACCGTTGAATTACACATTTGAAATTGCATTTGGGAGAGTGTGCAAGCGAAAGCTATAAGGGGAGATGGATGAACACTTAAGCATCAAGGCCTAGAAGAAGGTAAACTTTTCCTCCTTTCTATGTTTTTTCTTTGCATTTTGTGTTGGAGCTTTGCACTAATGCCTTTGAGCGTGTGTGCTTTGTGCATTTGAATGATTCCGGTTTGTGTTTTGTGTCTTGTGCATTTGAGCTTATGTTTTGTTGCCTTTTGTATTACAAGCTTTTGGTTTGTGCTTTGAACATTTGTGCTTTGTGCATTTTGTGCTATGAACTTTTAAAGAAGAGACTTCAAGTTGTGACCTTTTGGTTTGTGCTTTGAGCATTTGGGATTTGAACATTTTATGCTATGAACTTTCAAAGAAGAGACTTTAGGGTTAATAAAGGTGTGGGTGTGTGGGTGGTTTAGGGTTTAGGGTTTCCACATTCCACCACCTTCTACATTGTTTACAATCTGCAACTTTTTTGCATTTTGCACCTCACATGCATGTTGCTACTGATCTTACAAGGTTTGTCATCTCTTTCTTACCCTTGAATTTTTTTTTGTTGTTTGTTGTTTTTCTTCTTGAAACTTTGAATTCAATGTTCATCTTCTTTTTCACCCTAAATCCATCTTCATTGAATATTGTTTATCTTCCCAAAATCAAAATTACCCAACTAGAAATTACATTGGTCAAGGCATGAACATGCAAATCATGAAACTACATGGGCTTTATTTTTGTCATGGAGTTACAACCTTTAAATCCATTTCCTCTAATTTATCCCTTAAATCTTTCTCCTAAACATTTAAATCCCCCTTTTTTTTTCCTCCTACTTTTGTTGCTACAAGTTGATATTATGTTAAGTTTATTAACCTAGATGGTTTTTCTTTCAAATCTTCATGACATTAACTCCACTAATGAAATTTGTCTAGGGTCTTCAAGATATGACAATAGTTATAACCTTGGCAATGTGTAATGTACACATGAAGGTGAAGTGGGGATTGTAGGGTGAAAGCAAACTAAGGTGGACCAAAAGTGGCATGATAGAAATCCATTTTTGCACAATTTTTAGTGTTATCAAAACTTCACAATAAATATGTCAACCAAAAATCATTCTTTTGCAAGAATTATTTCTTGCCCTCCTTTCCTAACACATTATTGAATACTTTGAATGAAAAAAATTCCATCAAATTCAAATTTTTGAGATTGAAAATGAGGAAATGAATTATGGTGCTTTCAAAAGTACTTAAATGTTTATTCCCATTTGTAATCATGTCCCCAATAAAATCCCAACAAGAATTTGGTTTTCATTTTATTCATACAATTTATGGTAGAGCACCATAATTTCTAGTTTTTAAAAAAATTAGTAGCAAGTTTTAAAAAGATGATGCAACTCAAATTACTTTTTTGGAAGATCCAAATTTGTTGTTTGTGATTAAAAAGTTAATGCATATGAGTAATGTTGAATCTAGTTGGCTCCTCAAGCTAATATATAGGCTATGTCCGTGACTTGTTTTCCCACCTAAAAAGACTTTTGTTGAAGAATTTTTTCCCAAGTTGGTTGAAAAAACCATCACCTCTTACATGTAGCCTACATTGGTTGATTGCTTATCAACCACTTGCACTTTTGATTCATCGATGTCAAAAGGAGCGTGGGATGTGTTTGTTGATATGGTGAACTTTATTTCAAATGATTGGGAGGTGAAACATGTCACCATCAGGTTGTTTAAGGTTGATGACAAAAGTGGTGTTCCTATGGTTCCTAAACTACAAAGGTTACTTGATAGGTTTTCTTTAACCTTGAAAATTCTTACATTTGTTATGGATGAAGGAGTCAACTTACAAACATGTGCAAGGATGAAAGCACAATAAAGGTGAGTCACTTTTGTTCAAAAAAGGTGATGTATAACAAATATTATAATACATTGTAAACTAAAATATTGATGGCATCCTTTAGCTAACCTAAACATAAGCAAAAAACTTTAGAATTTGTACAACAACATTTTGGACCTCAAAGTTCATTTTGACTCAAAATTAATCTTGATCCAACAATTAAATGAAAAGGATTGGATAAAATCAATGTACATAAAATATATAACTTATAGTTTACCAACAACCATAAGGCCTCATGTTTGTGGTTCATAAAACATTACCAAATAAAAGAAAATTGAAAAAATAATGCAATGCCCACTTATAAAATCTCCTTTTTTTTAATATAGTAGTTTTATTTTCCTAAAATATATATATTATTATGTATTCATTGCTAAACAATATAAGAAAACACATTGTTGAAATGGATTTCATCCAAAAACTTTAAATTTTTAAATTGTCCAAGATTTAATTGATGTATATCAATATAGTACACCATAAAAGAAATTCACTAAAGAATTGCATCCACAACCTTAAATTTGAGATATATATTCAAATTTTCAAACTTTGTGATGAATATTATTTTGTGACAATTATACTCCATATGTTCAAAATTTTCTATGTTTGTTGGATTTTTCAAAATAATTGAGCTAATCAAATATATTTAAAACAAACCAAAATAATCCAAAATATAATATCCATATGTTACTAAAAAACTTAATTGTAGAAAGATTATATTTGTGACTACAATTTTTGGGGGGTTTAAAATGCTTTCACATACAAGTGTTTTGATTTCTATTATTTCATGTAATCCTTTGGGCTTGTTGGAGCCATTTGGTGGCATTTGTTTTGGGCATACCCTTTCAAAGGTATTCAATATGCTACTACATATGACAAAATGTTTATTGGTCTACTATTTGCACCTATAAAGGTGGTTCAAACTTCCATCCAAAAATGTGTTACGTAGACTAAAAAGTCAAACAAGGGCAAACAAACATGGGACAAAGTTTGCATTGAGTATGGCTTGTGAGTTAAAAACTCAACATGCCAATGAAAACAAGGCAAGTTTTTCCTTTATGCTCTTTTACTTTTAAGAAAAAAATTCCTTTCATTTTTAATATCTTTTTGATTGATTTGTAGGTTTGTGTAGTAGGATAGATTTTTGCACATTTCATCAGTTTGTGAATTATTATTTTTTTTGTTATTCATGACATATTTGCAAGTTGAATTTTATCCTTCCAAGATGCCTTGAATTTTCAAAACACTACTGCATTATGTTATAGTCAAAAATTTGTGGCCTTGCAATCTCATGTGTACCATCTCCAAGAACATTGGTTATGTTTGAAGTGTGGTGAAAAGCTTGTCTTCAATTGTCATTAGTTGTGTTTTGAACCAAAGTTGAAGTTGCTTTTAAATGCCTTACACTTTATTATATAAACTTGTTAGGATATTTTAACATGCCTTAACAGCCTTGTGGAGAAGGATTTTTTTATCATGAGTTAAATGAACTTATGTCCCACATGAAATGACATATTCTAAAGGTTTCTTTTTGGCATGCTTTTAATAGGAAAAGGGGCAATAACATATTGGCTTTAATGTTTGATTTGAAGTTTAAGAACATGCAATTGGTTATTGCATTTTTAGGTTATGAAAATGTTGTTATTGTTGACTATGATTAAAAGTTTTTTATCGCCTTTACTGATAGAAACAAACAAAATGTTGATGCTTAACAATGTTATAAATGTTACAATCTACAATCACAAAGTAATATTGAAATGTTTCTTCAAACCACAACAACACCCTGGGTGTTGCAACCCTAACATGGTTCACAACTAAATGTGGAGTGCAAGGGCCCATGGGGCCAAGAGAGTGTGTTTAAGTGTGTGACACACTTTCACAAATGGGGAAAGTACAAGGGGTGAAACCCAATGGCTCCCAAGTGCATTCATACTTTGGGAGTTACACTTGTGCGAAAGTCCCAAGTGTTCAGAGCCTTGGTTGGAAAAGCAAATAAACACCAAATTGGGCCCTTAAAATAGCATTGGAAATTTTTTGAAGTGTAGATGCCTGAAATGCCTTCGAATTGTTCATTTAGATTAATATGCATGAGTTATAATCAAAAGAAGAGGCGGGAATCATGAGTCTTGACCACAAATACCCTTAGAACAAGGGTCAAATGATCTCTAATTGAGGCGTGCAATACATCTTTGGAAACATCTTTTTGAGGGCTATAAGATAGTGTTTTTCCATGTTCCAAAACATTTTGATTTGAGGAAGATATGAGTGTTCAAAGTTTCGAGATAGCAAAAGTCCCAATTTTGGGACTCCCATTTGGGAGTCCCAAGAAAAAATGTCATTTAAATGTAGTTCCCATGTAGAGTCACAAAATATACTATAGGGAAGGGAGTGGTGCCTCCTCCCAAAGGTTGTAGGCCGTGTAAAGCTTACGCTTGAAGTTGTCCCTATCAAGTCTACTACACCATTTGCATTCAACTTACACTAATCACCTTCTTTTCTTGGTTATGCATGTTGACTTCATTTTAAACTTTTGCTTGTGAGTTCGTTTTAATCCCATTTTGGAGTTCCAACATGCCCTCTTACCCCTAAAGTGCTACGAACTAAAAAACATGCCCTAACTTTTTTTTTTCCATTGTTTACTCTGGCACCTACATTTGAGTCTTTTAAAAAGTTACAAGTGCATCACTAGGAATCCTATGAAGACATTGTGTTAAAAGAACTAGTGGGATTCCGTTGATATCCGATTAATGCTAAAAATTACAAATGTGCCTTATTTTGGTGGTAGAAAAAAAAAAAAATTTTTGATCGTCACTATAATGGCACAACTTGTATTTAGCATCCTAACTAACTAAATAGAAATGGATCACTTTTTTTTTATTGCTAAAATTTTGATTACATTTTGAAAATGTTGTTTTTAAACGAAAAACCTAAACAAGTTAGTTATTATCCACAAAAATTAGCCATCTAATCCATAAATTGGATGTTTGAAACCTTCTGACATTGCATCTACATGTGAGGCAAAATTTGATTTGACAACAAAGCTAGAAAATGAATTTCAAGACCAAATCAATGATGAAAAATCAATGAACTTGGCTGATATTTCATAATTGCATTTGTGAAAGCTTGAAATGGTTGAATATATACTGAATTTGGACTTACATCACAAACTTAACTTCACAATTTAATAATGGAAATCGTGCAAAATTTGTTCATTCATAATTTGTATATTTCATGCATTGAAAACACATTTAACACATGGTTTTATAAAAAGATGTGAAATTTTATGTGACATTCATTCATCCATAAATTTATATTTCATTTGTTAACAAATTTATCTGTGTGTCAAACGTGTTTTCAATAAATGATATTTATAGATAAAAAATACAAACCTATGAATGAATGAACTTTGAACAATTTTCATTATTAATTTGTCACATGCTAAATTTGTGATGTAGGTGTCATTAAGCTTGTTTTCTAAGCTTAGTGGATTTTAATTGTTCCATCTTTTCATGGTAAGGGTTGATAGTCAATACAATGTGAAGTTCCATTCATCATTTTTGCAATTGCAAGACCAAGTGAATAATTTCAAAATCTAATATAATAACATTTCCATCTTTTTATCTTTCCAAAGGTGTTATTTTTTCGTGTAAAACTATAATTGTTGTCTTGTTTTGCATCCGCATTTATGCAATGTTTGACTTGTCATGGCCCATTCAACCAATATTGAAATCGGAATCTAATCCAAGAGTTATCACAAATTGATTTTTTAAGAAATGAAGTTTAATGTTTGAAATTTTTCTTAGGAGTGAGTGAGGAGCTTACTTAGATTTTGCATTTGAAAGTTTCATCATCTTCACAATTGATTTTGTAAAGGAATTCTCTCCACATTGTGATACATTGTGGCTAACAAGTAATGCAACATGTTATCATCTAACACTACAAATTGCAAAATGTAGAGCAATCAACCACAAACCACCATGAATTCAAGAGATAATCAAATTTGCATGTGCATAGTGGACATAACTTAGATGTGGGTTTGAAGTTTGTATTTGTCAATAAACAATAAACCATAGCTCACCTTGGACATGTATCAAATATGCACATCTCAGTTGTTAGAACCTGCAAGAAATTAGAATCAAGCTTCTTTCATTCATATGTTGCTATAATTATGGGAACCAGAGGCCTGAAAGATTTAAAGATAAAATGTTAAGCTTAAAACCCGACAAATACCCATCCTTGTATGAATGTGTTGAAGACTGGACATTGTTATACCCATCTGGGTTTATATTAAAGAATCAGGCTCATTTTAATACCCTGGTAAAAGAATTGACAATACTCACTTGGGTTTCTATTAAAGAACCGGGCTCATCCTAGTACCCTGATAAAAAAAACTTGGATGTACTCAACCAAGTTTCTATTAAAGAATTGGGCCTGATACCCAGTTATGTACTAACTGCCCCCTCCTCAGAACTGCCCTTCTTTCGATTTCTAAAACCTAGACCTAAGCGATTTTTTAAATTTCCTAAAAAGTAAAGAATTGGACCTTGATGGTATTGAAAACAAGTTGAAAACAAGCAAGAAATGGAACACTCAAGGTTCATGAAATAGAACAATTGTATTAACTAACAAGAACAATACAAAGGTTGTATGCTTTCAATTGATGTAATCACAAAACTATGGCTTGCAACAACTAACAAAGCTTGAAGGTTT